>Ga0075991_121_pt1 | contig 19962 bp, 27 predicted proteins | sample RifGroA2_FD_68061 | JGI IMG/M metagenome (GOLD analysis project Ga0075991, IMG submission 68061) | Parcubacteria bacterium GW2011_GWA2_49_9
TCCATCGGGTCTGCGGCAGTTACTAACCCGAGTCTTGTATCACAAGCAGCAAAGGAATTCGGTTCCCAATGCATTGTTGTGTCCGTAGACCCGAAACGGTTTCTTAAGAATTTCCCGTATCCGCTTCACGTTGGGGCCTTCCAGAGTTCCGTCTTTTTGAATATCGGTGTAGATGATGTCGGTGACCCCCAAATCGGTAAGTTTTTGAAGCAACGTTTCAACACTCTCCAAGGACGTCTTCCTCCATCCTTCCGTTGCCGGAGTATTTTCCTTCACGTCTACCGAGACGACAATTCTCCCGGACCCATAGTCGGCAATCACCCTTCGTATCAATTCGGGATTGCTGAGGGCCGAAGTGCTCACAATAACTCGCTCCACTCCGGCATCCAGATAGTTCTTCGCTTGCTCGAACGTGCGGATGCCTCCTCCGACTTGGACAGGTACGCCCGCTTTTCTCGCTATTTTCATAATGAGCGCGCGGTTAATTGGCTTTCCTTGCTTTGCACCATCTAGGTCAATGACGTGTAGATACTTCGCCCCCTCCGCAACAAACGACCGTGCAACTCCCAGAGGATTCTCGCTATATGTTGTCTTCTCGTCGTAGTTACCTCGCACAAGACGCACACAGTTCCCTTCGATAAGGTCTATGGCGGGAATGACGAGGATTTTGTTCCGCTCTACTGTGCCGAGTTCACAGAAATTCTTGAGAAGTTGTAGACCTGCTTCTCCCGACTTCTCCGGGTGGAACTGAACTCCGTAGAAATTATTTTTCCTCACGGCCGAAGGAAGTGTCGTAGTGCCGTACGTAGATTTCCCTAGCACATAGGCGCTCTCGGTTTGGGCATAGTACGAGTTCACGAAATACGAATAGAACGTGTTCGGCATATCCTCAAAAAGAGAATCGTACCGCGCTATGGTCACTGTATTCCATCCAATTTGCGGAATTTTCATATTCGGCTCGCGAAACTTCCTAACGCTTCCCGTAATAATTCCGAGGCATTTCGTATCATCCTCTTTTGAAGAGTCGAACAGGAGTTGCATTCCGAGGCATATGCCGAGGAAAGGTTTCTTTATATTTCGTATGGTTACATCAAGACCCGCCGTCCGCAGGTTCCGCATCGCGGGTCCCGCTCTTCCCTGTCCGGGGAATATCACCTTGTCGGCCGAGAGGATTGTCTTTGGGTCGGAGGTTATGACAGCGGAAAAGCCCAAACGCGTAAGTGCGTTCTTCATCGATGCCGTATTCCCCCCGTTGTAGTCGATAATAGCGATGGTCATAATCTTTTCTCGATACTAGCAAGGAATTTCTCGACCGCCGTTTCCTTGAGGCTCTTTGAACCGATTTCCACACACTTCGCAAGCGCCAGAAGCGATTGTGGCGGTGTGTATACCTTTGGGTCTATGAGATTCTTCACCAGAAAAGGACAGCAGAAGAACGCGGCACGAAGGTATTCTTTCCAGTAGGAGGGTAACCAACCTTTTTGTGTAAGTTCCTGTATGAGAGGAACCCAGACCTCCTTTGCATAGAGATTAAGTATTTCTATCCGAAGAGGAGAGAGTTTTTCTGTCTCCCAATTGTGGCTTACTCTGATTTCATTTCCGCTTACTGCCACGGAGATTTCCAATTTTCCTTCAAGCCTGTTCGGGTCGTAGCGCCAAAATGGATGAAGCAGGGTGTTGTGAACGGTTGACTTCACAAAACTAAGGAGTGCTTGTTGTCTTCCCGCAAAAGCGGGGTCGAAAGACAAGAACTCGTCGCCAACGAAGAATTTATTCCCGTTGTGGTCATCGCCGTGACCGATAACAGTGGGAACAAGAGCTTCTTTTCTGGGGTCGAGAAGATCTTTCGCTTTCTCAATAAGGTCGTCCAAGGTCTCTTCGTATCTGATTCCGTTTATGACCCAATACATCTTCATAAGCTCGTTAAACGGAACCGATGTTCGGTCGGGAAGTGTGACTGTCTGATTCAGGTAGTAGAGTTCAAGCCGCGGCGGGTTGTTCCCAGTTCCGGCGAGGCGAGTGAAGAAGAGTTGATTTAGAGACGCTCTTGCGACTGTAACGCTTTTGGTAAGCTCAAGTGAACTCTGGTATGCGTCTTGGATTTTTCTACACAGCTTTGATTCTGCACTAAGTAAGGCACGAACTTGTTTGGTGTCATATGTGCCTGTTTCGAAGTAACGAAGTTCCTGTTCTTCATACTTGTCAAAAGCAGTCGGCGCGGTTATATAGTCATATAACACGAACTGGCTGCCAGGTTCACTGTTTTTGAAAATCGGCAGAATCATTGGCAGACCGAGGTCTGACAAAAGCTGCGCATTGTAGTACTCGGTATTGTTAAGCGTTTCAGTCTCGTTCTCTTCAGCGTGAAATTTAAAGAAGTATGTCCGGTTATTGGTTGTTATGCGTCCGATTACGGAATTGAGCGACAACTTTGACTCAAGAATCGTTACCGTCTTAGCCCCGAGTTTAGGGTTGATATCTTGTACATAGGCAAGCGTAAGACGCTCCGCGTGAGTACGGTCGGTCTTAGCCGCCCTTACAATCTCAAGGGCTCGATTCTTTTTGTCCGGTTTAGAAATTTTCATATGCTTTGTTACAGTACTGCGAATAATCTTGGAGTACTTCCAGTGAAGTGCCTCCACTCGCGACTCCTATAACATAACATCCTGCGCGCTTCCCCGCCTCAACTCCGGTGACTGAATCTTCAATCACAACCGCCTCATTGGAGGAAATACCGAGTTTCAGAAGAGTGTAGAGATAGATATCGGGAGCCGGTTTTCGTTTCATGTCGGAAAGAGCGTCGTTCCCGACTACAATGTCGAACTTTTCCAGAATTCCGGCCCGTTCCAAAATTTCTTCTACCTCTTGCCTCGGATTATTCGAGACAGCGGCGTTTTTGATTCCTTGGCGCTTCGCGGCTTCAATAATGCTTTCGACTCCCGCCCCGACGGGAAAGCGCGACTTCTGTCGTAAAGCCGTATAGGTTTTGACTATCGACTTTTGTTCGATAGCGGAAATCGGAATGTTGAATTCCTTTTTCACTCTCTCAAAAATGAGTTCCCAGAATTTCGGAATGTCGAAGGCGAATATTGAACGAATGAAGCCGCGGGGTAGAGTTACTTCTTTACCGGCACACTTCGCGAGAAGTTCGTTCACGACCCAAAGGTCGAGACTGAGCGAGTCGACAAGCACGCCGTCCATATCCCAGAGGATGGCTTTGGTTTGGCGAGGGACTTTGATTGTGCTAAGAGTTTTCATGTTTGTTTCTTACCGAAGCGAATCTGCACGGAACGTTTGTGTGCGTCGAGTCCTTCGACATCAGAGAGCGTTTCGACTATCGGTTTCAGTGTTTTGAGGCCGCCTTTTGTCAGATACTGATAACCGCTTGCTTTCATGAACATTCGGACTCCGACCGGCGAAGCGAATTTCGGCGCGACTCCGGTCGGCAAACAGTGATTCGTGCCACTCGCGTAATCGCCCACGGCAACCGGCGCATAGTTACCTAAGAATATCGAACCGGCATTTGTAAGCCGAGACAGAAGCGATTTTGGATTTTTGGTCTGCACCTCTAGGTGCTCCGCGCTGTACTCATTCGCGAAACTGACCATTTCATCGAGAGAATTGACGACTATGATGGCGCTGAATCGCGTGAGTGCGTCTTGAATGTATTTCTGGCGCTTCAATGCCGGTGCCTGACGTATCACTTCAGCCAGAGTTTCCTTAGCAATTTTCATTGAATCGGTGACGACGACACCGGCCGAGTCGCTTCCGTGTTCACACCGCGCGAGAACATCCGCCGCAAGATATGCGGGGTGTGAGGTTTTATCTGCCAGTATGAGGGCTTCCGAGGGACCGGAGAGCATGTCAATACCGACCTTCCCGAACACCTGAAGCTTGGCGCTCTGCACGTACGGATTACCCGGTCCGGCAATGAAATTCACCGGCTTAATCGTCTGCGTACCGTAGGCGAGCGCGGCGATTGCCTGTACTCCCCCCACCCGATAAATCTCCGTCGCACCCGCTTCGACAGCCGAGACGATAATTTCCGGCAGGTCCGCGGTTGGCGGGAAACAGACGACAATCCGAGGAACCCCAGCCGCCTTTGCCGCGACCGCGAGAATCTGGGCTACGACCGGCAGCGGTGCTTTTCCTGCGGGGACATATAGACCGACGCTCCCGATAGGGGTAAGGCGCATGCCGGTTATAACGCCGGAAGTTGTCTCAATCTTCCAATCAATCGTCAGTGTGGCGCGTTCTTTTTTTGCGTACGCGCTTGAAATCTTGATTTGCCTCCGCATTGTCTTCACTACCTTTGGGTCGACTGCCCTGTAGGCGGTTTCTACGTCGCGCTTCGTGACTCTAATCATGCGCTCGGTGAATTTCTTGTTGTCGAACTTCTTTGTGTGGTACACAAGAGCTTGGTCACCTCGCTTTCGGACATCGCTGATAATGCCCTGCACATAGGGTTGTATCGATTCCATATCGGCCTGCGAACGCGACAAAATTCTCTTTTTGTCTTTCGCCGGCGTTTTGTTCCATTGGTAAATTTTTATCATATTGATGTATTACAATGATTTATTCCACTCTTCGATTCTGTCGAAGGCTTCATCGATGGTTTTAATAGAGGCGCCGTAAGAGAATCTTATGTACCCTTCTCCCTGGGACCCGAACGCGCTTCCGGGTACCGATATAACCCGAGCTTCCTTAAGCATCTTCAGCGCGAATTTCCACGAGTTAAGGTTTGTTTTCTTGTACTTGGCGAGTAGGTAATACGCTCCCTGCGGCTTCACATAGGAGAAAAGGTCGCGGAGTTTGTCGAGACGCGAGCATATAATTTCACGCTTCTTCGCAAGTTCGGCTTTTATGTCGACGTCCTCCGGTTTTGGCTTGCCGGTAAGGGCGATCAGCGCGGCATACTGGGAAATCGTGGGAGCGCAGATAACGAACGCGTCGTGAACCTTCATTGCTTCCGCAAGGATGGCTTCGGGTGCATAGAGATATCCGACACGCCAGCCGGTCATAGCGAACTCTTTGGAGAAACTGGAGCAAAGAATCAGGTTATTTCTGATTGCGGGATAGCCGAGCATAGACGGAATCGTTTTTTCTTCGTACGAGAGGAACTCGTAGGTCTGGTCGCAAATCACAAAGAATCCATACTGCCGTGCAAGTTCCGCGATAGTATCGAGGTCTTCTCTTTCGAAGATGGTTCCAGTTGGGTTTGATGGACTACACACGATAACCGCCTTCGTCTTTTCGGTAATTGCATCGCAAAATTCCTTACGATTGAGTTTCCATCCCTGTTTTGCATCAAGAGGAACTGGAACAGGTACTCCTTCGGCAAACAATATCTGTTCTACATGCGAAGGATATCCCGGGTCAAATACGATTACCTCGTCTCCTTCATCAACGATGGACGAGATAACGATGGCAAGGGCTTCCATAGCGCCCGTGGTTATGCAGATGTTTTTGTCCGGGTCTGCAGGAAGACCTAGCGAAAAAAGGCGATTAGCAATGGATCGCTTCAATTCTGGTACTCCCGGCTGAAGGGAGTACTTTCCTATTTTGTCACTTTCATTCAGCAATTCGATTACTCCTTCACGAATGTATGCAGGGGTTTTCATATCGGGAATCCCTTGGCCAAGCGAGAGCGCACCCTGTACACTCTGCGCGAGAAGCGACATCTGCCGTATCGCTGAGACCTTTATGTTTTGTACTCGTTTTGATAGGTTGTTTTTCATATTGAGTCTAATTAACGTACACATAACTTAAGGAAACCGGTTTTCGTCCGGCTCTTGTTCGGACTCTCGATGAGTACGGCTTCCGATTTCAGAACGGTTTGTATGGGAACAAGGTTGAATTCTCGAAGTGTCTTGCCGGTTTGAGTGATATCACACACTGCGTCCGCGGCTTTCAGATATGGAGCGAGCTCAACCGACCCCTCCACCACGACAATCTTTGCCGTAATACCTTTCTTCTTGAGGAACGCCCGTAACACATTCGGATAGCTCGTAGCAATTCGTTTACCCTGCAGTCTTTGCACGGCAGTAATTCCAGAGTCCGCGGGCACCGCAATGACAAGCGCGCATTTGCAGAAACCTAGTCTCTTGCTGACATTCACCTGAGCCTTTGATTCCCTCACGACATCCAATCCGACGATACCCCAATCAACGTCGCCTCGGCTGACAAAATTCGGGATGTCGTTGTCCCGCACATTAAAGATGCTCACTGGCTTATTGGTGCACTCGGTAACAAGCTCCTTCTCGCTCCCACAAAGAAATTTTAAGCCAAAAGAAGCCAAGAATCGCCTGCTTGGTTCGTTCAAACGACCTTTTTTCTGTATCGCTATTTTGACTCGTTGTTCTGCGTTCATGTGTGTTTAAAAACTACTAAAAAACGGGCTCTCACTCGAGAGCCCGTTTGTGTGTACCTTTTGAAATAGATTCGTCCCTAGTACCGAAGGATTCGGTAACGGGCACGGCAAACACAGACCGACTCTTGAGAGTTGGTTCCGTGATGATGGAGAGTGTTGAATTGTAATTGGTTGTTTTTCATATCTTTGTCTTATTCCTCCCTAATAAGGGAGGTGCCGAGGTCTTCCGAGGCGGAGGGTGTCACACCCCTCCACTCGAAGACTCGTGTGCTCCCCTTTCTAGGGGAGATTCAGAATTGATGCTTAGAGCGCTTAATCGCAAGCTTGTAGCCTCCCTTTCCGTGCTTGTACCACTGCTTCACGCGGGCGATAGTGCGGGAGCTTAAGCCGGTAGCCTCTTTAATAGCGGAGTAATGGGTACTGCCCGCTATGGCCCGTGCCGCGTAAAAACGCTTGGAAAACTCAATGATTTCCGACTCGGTAAGCAGGTCGCGCATAAACGCCTTCATTTCCCCGCTATCTTTCATAGAGAGAAATGCGCGCGCGAGTGCTAATGCGTTAGTATCGGTGATACTCCATTTTGCCTTTGTTTTTCGCTGTTTTTGGGCCATATCTTTGTTTTTTCCGGTATTGCCGCCACTTGGCGTCTTTACTTGGGTAAAGTGTAGCAAAACTATGCCTGGCCTGTCAACCCCGTAGTGAATTTTGGCATTGCGCCGGAGGCGCAGGCGGAGCCGATGCCAAAATCTACTACGGGGTCAAGGGCTCCACTTTACTTGAGTAAAGTGGAGCCGAGGAGGCACCTAGAGGACAACGGTTTCAAGAAAAAGAAAAAGCGGGATTTCTTTGCGGGCACGGTCTTCCGCCACGGCACGCGGGCCAGATTCACTTTTCCGATGCGATATCCACTCCTCAAGCCGAGTGATGACAAAACCATTCTTCGCGAGTGCCTTCACATAGAGCTGAAGGGGGCGATGAAACGAAATAGTGGTGGGTCCTCCCTTCTTCCCCGGAGCCATTTCAATGTCCGCTTGCGACTCGGAAAGATACGCGTCCACACGCCGGTATTGTGTGTGTTTCGCTTCATCAAATCCCCATTCGGATTTCTTGGGGATTCTGAACGCGGGATGATTCAGTACCAGAAGTAGTCGTCCGCCCTTATCCAGCACGCGCCGGCACTCGGCGAGTGTCCCATCAAGATGTTGTATGTTTTGCAAAGCGAGTACGACAGTTACTACATCAAACGATTTCTCCTTGAGCGTGGTCAGTGTATCGGCCGAAGCAACTACATACGTTATTTCTTTCGGGGAATGCTCCCGCGCTTTTTTGATAAGTTCCGGCGAAATATCCGCGCCCGTGACTAGAGCCCCCTTCCCCGCGAACGCGCGCGAGAAATATCCCTGCCCGCAAGCAAGGTCAAGCACACGAAGTCCTTGCTTCGGCTGGAGAAGCCTAATGAGATTCGGGAGAATGACTTTCTCTTGATAGGTATCGGTGCCTCCCAGAAGTTCGTCGTACCAGCCCGCAACCTTACCCCATGATGTTTGTTTGTTGTTCATATATGTCTGTCATTCCCACGAAAGTGGTAATCCAGGAGTTTGAAGTTATACGCTGGATTCCCGCCTACGCGGGAATGACAGCCTAATTGAAGTCGTATTTTTTTCGTTTCAGTTTCATTGCATACTCTCCCGCTTCAGATGTTTTGAGCCACCCTCCGGCAGCCGGAAGCGCAAGTATATCAATCGGTTTTCTCGGATCATAGAACGCGTCACCCGGATAGAAGAAGCGATTGGCGATAAAATAGCCCGTATTCACGACCTGACCGTAGTCTTTGTAAATAATCGCATGCTTTTCACCATAGCCTTCGAGCAATACGCTCGACACGGTCTTATTCTGTTTGTCTTCAAGTATCTCATACGAAATGCCTTCTTTTTCCAAAAGCTTTCCTGCTCCGCGGTTGGTGATAACTTTTACTCCGGGATTATTCTTCAAGACTGTCTTCAATGAGTCTATATGCAGATGGTCTTGATGCTCGTGAGTGATGAGAACAACATCGATATTTTTGACGTCATTTTGAGCAGTCGAAAACATCCCGGGGTCGGTCATAATCCGGACTCCAGCTTCTTCAATAATCAGACAGCAATGTCCGAGTTTGGTAATACGCATAAAATCTCAAACGAAAAAGCTGGGGTTATTTCTTCTTCGGTTGGCTTTTCGGAACGGGACGTGTAGAGCCTGTACCAAACGTAACACCGACGGACATCCGGCCAGGAGATTGGGTCTTAATCCATCCGTCATTCGGCTTTTTCGGCGGATGGCTTGCTATTTCACGGTGCATCTCAAATGACGTTACCATCGCGTCCAACCGTGCGGAATCAAACGTTACTCCGAATTTCTTAAGTCCTTCCGCCTCCTTCTTCATATCCTTAAGACTCTTGGCGTAGCGATTATCAAGCGAGGGAGTTTGTCCCGCGGTCTGCCGCTTGGACGCTTCCACGAAGGTAACCGCCGCATTCAAAGCGTTCAAGGCCTTCGCCGCGTCATCCGGCGTCTTGGCCTTCTTTACCAATTTAACCGCCGCCGTGTAGCGTTCCGTGAAGGCATAAAAGCGGTCGTTCCTCGTGGCGTCGTTTACCGGCCCTCGTTCCGAATACGACTGGGGTTCAGCCGCGTGTGCTTCAAAGTCAGGCGTCGTTGCGGCGATTCCCGCAAGTGTCGCTCCGAGCGCGACAGTGGTTTTGGCTTTTTGGATAAACTTCTCAAACGCATTCTTGTCGGGCTTAATCGCGGGAGGCATTTTGTCTTCCGGCGGCTGGACCGACATATTTTCAAAACCCATAAATATAGAAATTAAAGATAACAATAGGACTTACGCAGTTGACCGAATTCTCCCTTAAAAAGGGGAGCACTCCGACGTGACGTCGGAGGAGGGGTGTTACAACCCCCGCTCCGATAAGAATCGGAGTCGCCCCCTTTACTAAGGGGGATACACGCGACCGAACTCCAACTGCGCAAGTCATAAAAAAGGGATGCCTCTATTGTATCTTGCTTAAGCGATTCGGCAAGAAAGACACACTTAGTTCAGCGTCTTGAGAAACGCTCTGAATTCCTTTCCGATTTCGGGATGTTCAAGAGCGAGACGAACCGTTGCTTTGAGAAAGCCTATTTTTGAGCCGGTATCAAGCCAATCCCCCTCAAGGACTCGACCAGAGAGCTTTTCCCCTTTTTCTGCCATCGCTTCAAACGCACTTGCAAGACGAAGTTCTCCGGTAAACGACGCGTCTTGCTTGAGTTTTTCCAGAACTTCAATGACACGCGGCGTAATAATGTATTTACCCACCACAACCATATTCGTTGGAGCATCTTCAGCTTTGGGCTTTTCCACGAATGTGGTGATGTCCCAGTGTTGCGCATCAAGTTTCGTACCGCCTATCACCCCGAATTTTGAGACTTCTTCACGGGGTATCTCCGAGAGACCGAGTATCGGGGCCTGTACTTTCTCGTACGAATCCATAAGTTGCCTTACCGGCGGAACATCGCTCCGATACAGGCAATCACCGAAAATAACGACGACGGGCTCATCACCGATAAGATGCGAGGCGGTAAGTATCGCGTCGCCGTCTCCAAGCGGATACTTCTGTCGGACGTACGCGAATCGCGCAAGATTTGAAATTTCATGAACAAGCTTAGCCGAGTCGGTCTTCCCTTTTTCTTGTAAGGTGCGCTCAAGCCCCGGAGCCACGTCAAAGTGGTCCTCAATAGTGCGTTTGTCACGGCCGGTCACGAAGATGATGTCCGTAATTCCCGAAGCGACGGCTTCTTCTACGAGGTACTGCACGACGGGCTTATCCACGATGGGGAGCATCTCTTTCGGCTGGGCCTTGGTCGCCGGCAAAAAGCGGGTGCCGAGACCCGCCACCGGAATAATCGCTTTTGTAATTTTTTGGGCCATATATGGTTTTAAGTGGTACGGCTATTATAACTCCGATTGGTGGCAAAAAGTAAAATCTATCCCTATACTTACCCGTTATGGCAACACTTAACCCTACCCTATTCCGCGAATACGACATACGCGGGCGAGAAAATAAGGAGGAACTGAATTCCGAATCTGTCGCCCTTATCACGCGAGCGTTCGGCACCTTGCTCAAAAAGCGGAAGATAACAACCGTAATTGTCGGCCACGACAACCGGAATACTTCCGAAGCATTCTATGCCGTGGCAGTAAAGAGTTTCCGCGCGTGTGGTCTTACTGTCATCGGTATCGGCAGGTGCCTCACGCCGATGTGTTACTTCGCGCAGTACCAGTATAAGGTGAAAGGTTCATGTATGATTACCGCCAGCCACAATCCTGCTGGCTGGAATGGGTTTAAATTAAGCGATGGATATTCAAAAACACTGCTTACCAATGACATTCAGGAAATCCGGCGCATCGCGGAGAAAGAGGACTTTTCAAGCGGTAAAGGTTCCTTTACAAAAAAGGATATTGAGGAGGCCTATATACACGACATCACTTCGCGTGTGCGTATCGGTAAGAAATTGAAGGTACTCATTAACACCGCGAACGCGACCAGTAGTTTCTTTTCACCGAAAATCTTCCGGAAAGCGGGGTGCGAAGTTGTGGAGCACAACACGAATCCCGACCCTACTTTTCCTAACTACATTCCCAATCCCGCGAATGTGGAGATGATGCGAGATACCGGCAAGCAGACGGTAAAGCACAAGGCGGACGTGGGTATCGGTATTGACGCGGATGGAGACCGTCTCGGCATTACCGATGAGAAAGGCGCGACGGTGTGGCCCGACCGATATATGATACTGCTCTCTCGGTTGATTCTGGAGAAAAGACCCGGTGCTAAAATCGTGTTTGACGTCAAAGTATCGGAGGCGTTACCTGAAGATATAAAAGCACATGGGGGCGTTCCGATTATGTGGAAGACGGGGCATTCCTACATCAAGCAAAAAATGACCGACGAAAAAGCCGCGCTCGCGGGCGAGCAATCCGGCCATATTTTCTTCGGAGAAGGTTTCTATGGATTTGATGACGCCAACTTTGCGGCACTGAAACTGCTTGAATATATCGCCAAGCACAAAAAGCCGCTTTCAAAACTGGTTGCCGAAACTCCCTACTATATTTCCACACCCGCTCACCACGCGCACACTGACGATACGAAAAAATACGCGATTGTTGAACAGCTGACCGTTGCGTTCAGAAAAGAAGGACACCGGATTATTGATATCAACGGCGCGCGCGTGTATCTGGAAGACGGCTGGGGGTTGGTGCGTGCGTCGTCAAACCTCCCCGCGCTTGTGATTCGCTTTGAAGCGAAAACGCAAAAAGGGGTTGAAAAAATAGAAAAAATCTTTAGGAAAAAGCTCTCCAAATTCCCCGAAGTCGCAACAAAGTGGGACTCCGCGTAGTTCTTTCTACCTCCTCCCCTCTTCAGAGGGGAGGACTGAGGTGGGGTGATTCGAATTTTCGTATTTTGTACTCTCAGTTCGCACGTTCGTATTGTTCAAAAACCGCTTGATGCGGTCCGTGGATTCCCGTTGCAAGAACTCCTCCTTGGTAATCCATTCATACTGGTCATGCTCCCAACTAATGACGACCGCTGCGTCTTGCGGAACGCGCGTAACATATCCAAGTGTGACCCAATAGTCCCCGTCCTTTGCAACAAACCCGATAGCATCAAAGAGTGTGACCTCGGGAACCACAAGTCCTGCCTCTTCTTTAATTTCACGAATGATACTTTGCCCCAAATCTTCGCCAAACTCCACGTCTCCGCCGGGAAGGTCCCACGAAAGTGGCCGGCGCGGGCAGGTCTTTGAACGCCTGAGCGCGAGAATGTTCCCGTCTTCACGAACGATAACCGCTTTTGCTGAAATATAAGGCTGATTCATAACGTCTTAACACATTACAAGATTGAAGCTACTGCCGCAACAAGGAGTACTCCGAGAAAGTTCATCACAAATGAAATCGGGAGAAAAAGGGCCATTCGGGTACGTGAAAGGCCGAGGAGCGAGATACCGAACTCATCGGGAAGCGGAGAGGCGATAATCAGTGCCCCTAAAAGTGGAGCGAGCCATTTCCAAAAACCGAGATGGAACGAGTTAAGAAATCGTCTGACCGAAGCTTTCGGGAACATTCCTTTAACGTCATCGGCAAGTCTGTCGCGGATAAACAGAAAGAGGATAAGGTCTCCACACATGGCGCCAAGTGCCCCGAAGAACGCTACCGTCCATGGCGAAATGGTTTCGGAGAGTTGCGCGAGAAAAATCCCCGCGGGCGCAAGTGTAAACGCGGAGGTGAAAAAGAGCCCGACAAAAAAACTTTCAACAATCCTCCCCGTATCCGTTGAGGCAAGCAACTGTGCAAACATGCCGGAGGTAATAAGTACCCACGCAAGTAAAATGCCGACGCATATCGCGAGAATATCTTCTCTGAAGTTCCTTCTAGCCTTCGCGCGAGTAAGCATAGAATACAGCAACCGCTAGAAACTCCCGTAGGAACTTATCGTCCCAAGAAATGATGGAATCGCGAAAACAAGACCTATGAGCGGTACGACAAACGCGACTACCGAAACGATAAGCACGGCTAAGAAATATTTACGTGTCTTCTCCGCCGAGACATACACGGCATCTATCTTTTGCTCCAGCAAAACTAATTTTTGCTTTATTTCCTCTTCGTTCATAAGTTTATGATAGCACTGTTCGCGCGATATGGAGAAGCTTCGCGTGAATGCTCGGATGTGAGGCGACAAAGACGCGGTCGGTTGGTTTAATATTCACTTCGCCTACTTTGTTGGTAAAAATACCTCCGGCTTCTTTTATGAAAAGACTGCCCGCGAAATCCGGAAAAGTGTCCTTGGTTAAGGCTATCACCCCGTCAAATTTTCCCGAAGCGACATACGCATAGCTTATGCCGTCCGAGAGTGGAAATCGGTATATATTGAATTCGGTGAGTGCTCTCACAAAGCGGTCAAACAACGCGGGAGGATTCCACTCCCGAGAAATCACGAGAAGGACTTTAGGAGAACGTGCATCAACCACACCCACTTGTTGCCGTTCGCCATTCAAAAACATACCCTTGCCTTGCTCCGCAGTATATACATGACGCATAGACGGGTCGTACACCACGGCAAACTTCACTATCCCTTTCACAAGGTGCGAAACGACAATGCCGTAAGCGGCATTCCTCGCATAAAAATACTCGTCCCGCTTATCGGGTCCATCACCCACACATTATCGGATGTCTCAAAGAAGTCGTGCTCTTCCTCCGCAAACAGACGATGGTCCGGTCCAAATGTCTTGATGAGCTCTCCAAACTCGCGCTCGATACGCAAATCTTCTTCTGTCAGAAAGTCTTTCGTCACGCCGATATCGGGAATATTCCCGGCCTTTTCGCGGAGTCGCTCTCCGGCCTGCTTCACAAATTCAATAACTTTGTCGTACATATACATTAGGACTTTGAAACAAGAAATGTTCGGATTTTATCCGTCATATCGTTTCCGTCCGCATACTCGATATAGTCCCCCTTCAAATATTTCAAAGCCGAGGAAGATTTCGCTCCCTGCTTCCGGACAAACAGAATCGGTACATTCAGCATATCCGCCCAGCCAAACTCAATCCCCTGCCCCGTGGACGGATACGAAACTTCGCCAATCACCAAATCCGCATTTTTCAAAAACTCTTTGGTTGACTTGTTCTGTGCGTGCCAGACATGCGGAAAGATAAGCTCATGGTCGGTTCCTTCCACGGCTTTTTTGAGCGGAGCGTAGAACTCCTTTTCGTAGTCAAAACTGCTGGCGTGAGTGACAATGATTTTCATAGTATCGAAACGCTCTTAACTTTCATAATAGGGTTCTCCCTCGCCGAGTTCGCCTAATTGGCTATCTACTTCTCGGTAGTCCGCGAACATCTCCTCTCCCGCTTTTATATCCCTTTTGGCAAAATATCCCTTCTCATTTTCAAGCCGGGCGTTGTTGTTTTTGGAATGGTTCAGATAATTTCCAATATCCAAACGATTAAACAACTTTGGACAGAGGAGCTTTCCATCCTTTTGCGGAATACAAAACCCCTGCAGTTCCTTGGGGACCGCACCTTCAGCAACCAATTCCTCCTCAAAATTTTCCAAAAAGAGTTCAAGAAAGGTGTCTTTGGCAATATCATGCAACGCAAACACCCCTACGCCGGCTCCCGCGACGGTGGAGGGTTTGAGTATAAAGGAAAATCTATCGGTACTTTTTCTCATAGTAAGACTATCGCGCATGAACAAAAATAATTTTTATTTTGGGGCGACTAGAGAGAATCGAACTCTCGAATTTTGCTCCACAAGCAAATGTTTTTCCACTAAACTATAGTCGCCATCCTTACGTATGTAATACCTTTTCCAAACGTAATTTCTCTACACTATCATAATGCACCAGATGATGACAATTCCGACAAAGCCAGGCGAGATTTTTGATGGAATTGTTAGACCTGTTTTCATCTACGTGATGCACTACGATTATTCTCTTATCTTCTTCTTTACAGAGAAGACATATCGGCTTCTTTCCACTCGCAAGCAATATCTCTCTGTACTGCACATTCCATCCTCCTTTCCACAATTTGTGCTTGTCGCCGACATATTGCTGATTTCTCCATATTGTCTGGCAGGATTTGGAACAGAAGAATTTTTTACTCTTGGAGTGCGCAAGTTGTTTTAGTCCTCTATATATTTCGGCGTGACATACCTCGCATCTCACTATCTTACCCTTCTGTACCGAAGCGTAGTAGCACGCGCGGGAACAAAAGAGACCGTACCCCCGTTTGCGGTAGAAAGGTTTTGCGTTAAAATTCTTACCGCATTGTTTACAGGGTACTTCCGGCATATTCTGTGTTATGAACTAGAGCGAGCGCCTCTGTCCGATCTTTATAGTGATGCACTAAGAAATGACAGTTATGGCACAACCACGTTAAGTTAGAGAGTGCGTTATTTTCTCGATTCTTGTCTAGGTGGTGGACGAGTAGAATGCGCTTATCCTCCTTACCACACAGTCGACAATATGCTTTTATGCCCGTCCTTAGTACATGTTGTTTATAAGAGGATTCGCCTGTCTTCCAGTTTGCGTGTTTTTCTCGAATGAAATAGCTATTGTGCCAAACGAGACTACACTTTTTGGAGCAGAACAACTTGCCAGTTTGGGAACCTTTTATGCTTTTTAGAGACTTGTAAACTTCTTTGGAACAGGTGTGGCATTTCACCTGCTTCCCTCTTCGTTTTGCAAGACCTCGACAATGAATTGAGCAATACTTCCCGTGTCCAATCTTCAGCCAATTTGGCTTTGCGTAGAACTCTCTTTTACAGAGACTGCAGGCAACCGTTGGCATATATATACTAGCGTAATTTTTTACCGAAGTAAAACGCCGTTCTGTGGATAATTACAAAGACGACTAACCACCCTCCTTCAAGATATGCTATTCTAATCTTTATGGTCAAGATTGAACCGTCGTGGAAAGAAGCGCTCAAAGATGAGTTTGAAAAGCCGTATTTTACGGAGCTGACGGCGTTCGTAAAAAATGAATATCTTTCGGCAAAAGTCTTCCCTCCTCCTAAATTTATTTTCAATGCGTTTGAGCTTTGCCCATTTGATTCCGTAAAGGTAGTCATCCTCGGACAAGACCCGTACCACGGCGACAAGCAGGCGCACGGACTTTGCTTTTCGGTGCCTGAAAAAGTGGCTGTTCCTCCTTCCCTTCAAAATATCTACAAAGAAATCGCGCAGGATATTGGTGGAACGATTCCCAGTCACGGCAATCTGGAACACTGGGCGAAACAAGGAGTACTACTTCTCAACGCTACACTCACGGTACGGGCGCACACCGCTGGATCACATCAAGGGAAAGGCTGGGAAGAATTTACCGACGCGGTCATCAAAACGCTCTCAGACAAAAAAGAGAATCTGGTGTTTATCCTCTGGGGAAATTACGCGAAGAAGAAAGGCGAGCTGATTGAGTTTGAAAAACATCTGGTGCTTGAAGCGGCGCATCCTTCCCCGTTTTCCGCATACAACGGCTTCTTTGGCTGTAAGCATTTCAGCCGAGCGAATGCGTATCTCAAAAAGCACGGCAAAGAAGAAATAAAGTGGATATAAAAACATCCAACAGCTCAAACACATCAAATGTGGCTGGAGCTAGTTCGCTCCATATACCTTCTCAAGACAGTACCGTTTAGAATCGCTCGTGACACTGTCACATACAGACTTATCTATATCTACCTTTGCGTATGTAAACTCTAACACGTCCATTATGCAGTGGGATTTTGCCTCACTCCAAAGGTCAATGCGAAAACACTTAGCGGTAAGGTCAGATGCATTTAAGGAGGCGCCCGAGAACTTGTAGTGACTGACTTCTGTTACTATCGAAAGGGAGCGATTGTCATTGATGTATGCAACAAGCAGGATTAACACAAATATCGAAATAATAGCTAGCTCCATTGCTTGAGTTCGAGGAGTACATTCTCCCCTCACGATGTCTAGAATAGAAAGTAAAAGCACCAGAAAAACCGTTGCGCCAAACAGCATACCGATAATCGGAATCGTATCAGGAGAAAAGTAGAAACCCGAATGACGGAGCGTTTCTACCCCAGCAAGTACCGAAAGTAAAACTCCGAAAAATATTGAAAGCTTTTTCATAAACGTCCAGGCTCTATATACCTAAGCTGTCTTCCTTCAAGGATAACTTAGAATACACTGCGAGTCCACTTCGGTTCGGCGTCGCTTAACCCAAAAAACAAATCGGCAGAGCCGGTTTTTTCGGGTGCAAGCATTTCAGCCGAGCGAATGCGTATCTGCAAAAGAACGGGAAGGGGCCCATCAAATGGTTGTAGCGATTTAGCAAAGATACCACGGCCGTAGTAACTTTGCTAAATCATTGAAACGAGTAAAAAATCTTGATGCTTATCTCACTTCAAAATCAATTTCCCCAGCGGATAGTCCATAATCAGTTGTGATTTCTTCATCTTCCTGAATATCGCGAGCCGCGATATCGTAATCTTCCCCACCTTGCACCTCCACCGAAGCGGTGTTTGGATGGTTGGAATGATTAGTAAATCGTTCGTCATCCGCAGGGAGAATATAATTCCCCGTTTTCGGACTGATATAGGCGTAGGTGTTTAAAAATTCCTGTATATGGGACGGAAATGATTTGAACTCTGCCGGAGTAAACTCTCGGTCAAAATCTGGAGTGAATTCCCATGTTTTCGTGCCTTTAGGAATGAACTGTGCCGCAAATAAACCAAGCCCTGCAATCGGGCTTTTTAAGACTTTGACTTTTACCAACATCATAATGCGCGAGAGAGGACTTGAACCTCCACGCCCGTAAGGGCATAGCCACCTCAAGGCTACGTGTATGCCATTTCACCACTCGCGCACACTTTTCAGATTTGTCAAGTTTTAATCGACTAATGACTTGCCTACTATATCCAACATCTTCTTTATTTTCAAGTATTTCCTCGGCAAGAAAACGCACCGCTTTGAGTAATACATCTTTTTAAGGACCTGAAAGCTCTCGCCTTTCGCATATTTCAGCTGGTACGTCGAACCTCTTCCGTCTTTGGTGATGTGTCCTGAAATGCCTACAAACTCTCTGATTTTTCGTCTAAGCCAATCGGTAAATACTTTACTCGCCGAGGCAAAACCGAGATAGAACATAAAGCTCGACTTCCATCGCTTGTCCCAGTAGGAATAGGTTGAACCGTCTCCATCGAACACACCTCTTAAAAAATCAAAAAAATACTCATCTGGAATCTTGAGTACACCAATAGTTTTAGACTTTGCCGGAGATAAACCTATTGATTGTAAAAATCTGTAAAAGAGAACGTCTCCGAACTGAATGCGATGCGCCCACATGTCATGATACCCTGAAAAAGTCTTACCGATTTTCACTGAAATTTTCAGACATGTAAGGAAGTTATTAATTTGCTCAATTTCTTTTGAAACAAAAGTTATATGTCTGCCATTAGGAGATAAGTTCCCATCGCTGGCAATAAGACCTATCGCATACGCAAAGTTAGGAGACCATTTAATCTCTACCTTTCCTTTTGGCCTTTGTCCTCCCTTTCCCATCATCTAAGCATACCACACCTCAAGTAGATAGCGTCTACCAATTGTGGATAACGTAAACCCCGCTTGCGCGGGGTTTTGTTAGGATGTTGTTTCTACCGTTGCGGGAGCTTCGGCGAGAACGGGCACTTTCTTTTCGGAACGCTCGTGCCGCATCGCTTTCTTGATTTCTTTAGTCGCCTTCTTGCGGATGTGGTAGAGCTTCGCGCGGCGAACCTTGGCTCGTTTCAGTATTTCAATCTTATCAATCGTCGGCGCATAGAGGGGGAAAATACGCTCCACCCCCACCCCGTCAATGACGCGGCGAACCGTAAACGTTCCGCCTGCCTCCGTGCCGTGTTTCCGTGCAAGAACGAGCCCTCCAAAGGCCTGTAAACGGCTCTTTTCCTTCACTTTATCCTTCTCAACCACGCGGTCGGTAATTTTCTGCCAGACGCGTACCGTATCTCCGGCGTGAAGGCCGAGAGTCTTGCGTTCTTCAATATTTGCGGATGAAATGGTGATTGGCATAGCAACGGAACTTTACCAGAGGGGGGTCAAAAAGTAAAGTTCCGAATTTTCAAATCACAATATCCAATTCCCAAACCAGAAAAATTCTCCTCATTTTAGGTTTTGAGATTTGATTATTGTTTGGTTTTTGGTGTTTGTGTATTGGCTTTTTCCAGCGGTTTTTTAGCCGCTAAAAAATCTGCTGGGTATGGGGCTTCAACCCGCATTCGCTTCCCATCCGGAAGTAGAAATGAAATCTGGCGGGAATGAAGTGCAAGACGCTTAAAACCCAGTGCCGGTTCGTTTTTTGAATACAGCTTGTCTGCAACAATAGGATAATTAATGGCCTTAAGATGCACTCGAAGCTGATGGGTGCGTCCCGTGCGCGGATAGAGTTCTAAGAAACTATAGTCACCGCCCCGCTGTAATACACGGTATTCCGTGATTGCTTCCCTATCCTCCCCTTTCCGCCCGCGCGTGGCGGACCAGAGAACAGGGTTCGTCCGGCTCCGCGCGATGGGCCGGTCAATGAGGCCGTCATCATTTTTTACTTTGCCGTAGACAAACGCGTGATAGGTTTTGTGCACCTCTTGTTTTTTAAACTGATGCTTCAGAAAATAAAACGCCTCCTGATTTTTGGCGATAATGAGCGCTCCCGAAGTTTCGCGGTCAAGGCGATGGACGATGCCGGGGCGCAAATTCGCGTCTACGGTAGCATGTTCAGCATCAAGCGGGTCACCGACACCTTTAATCTTCGGGTACTTCTTCAGAATCCACTCCACCAGTGTCGGCTCTTTGGTTCTGCCATCGGAGTGTACGACAAGGCCTGCCGGTTTGTTAATAACCAGCACATCTTTGTCTTCGTAAAGAATGGGGATTGATTTAAGATTCATGATTTAGGATTTAAGAGCCTATCCACTATCTTCCCCCTGTCCCAAAAGCCTTATTTTTGGCTCCAAAACTTCGTCTCGTCCTCAACATAATTCATTATGTTTCGGACTCCGC
>Ga0075991_129_pt1 | contig 18451 bp, 18 predicted proteins | sample RifGroA2_FD_68061 | JGI IMG/M metagenome (GOLD analysis project Ga0075991, IMG submission 68061) | Parcubacteria bacterium GW2011_GWA2_49_9
CGGAGGCGGGAAGCGGAGGCAGAGAGTGCCGAGTCGGCGAGGCTCGATTAGTTACTCTTTGCTTGAAAATAGGTTCTAGCCGAGTACAATAGAGACTCCCGAGTAGTTAAAAGTTAATGGTTACTAGTTACTAGTTAAACTATATGTGGTACATCATTCCCATCATCGCCGCAGTTATCGTCCTCATCTCGATTCGGCAGGTCAACCAATACGAGAAGGGACTCAAGTTCTTGTTCGGTAAGTATTACAAGACGATGGAGCCGGGATGGCGTCTCGTCTGGCCGATTATCCAAGGACACGAAAAGGTTGATATGCGCACCAAGGCGGTAGACGTACCCGACCAGAACGCGATTACGCGCGACAACGTCTCGATTACGGTAAATGCCGTCATCTATTATAAAGTGGCGTCAGCGGAGAAAGCCATTCTTGAAATTGAGAACTTCCGGTACGCCATGTCGCAATACGCGCAGACCACGATGCGCAACGTCGTCGGTGAAGTGACGCTCGATGAGCTTCTCGGCGGTCGCGACAAGATTGCCGACCGTATTAAAGAAATTGTTGCCGAAACCGCGGCGTCGTGGGGACTCTCGGTACTCAACGTTGAACTGAAGGATGTGCGCCTTCCCGAAAATATGGAACGAACTATCGCGAAACAAGCCGAAGCGGAACGCGAGAAGCGAGCCGTCATCATCAACTCCGAAGGCGAGCTCGCGGCTTCCACGAATATGGCCGAAGCTGCTCGTAAGCTCTCAGAAGTTCCCGGCGCGCTTCACCTCCGCACTCTTCAATCTATCAACGACATTTCTTCCGATGCCTCCAACACCATCGTCTTCACCGTCCCGCTTGAAATCATGCAGGCCTTCACGGGATTCATGAAGAAAAAAGAGAGTTAATTCACACACCCCAGAAATTTTAGCATCTTGTCGCTACTCGCTTTGAGTTCTACTATACTACAGAGTATAGTAGAACTCATTTTTGAGATGCACCGTCGGTTGTGCTATGCTCATTCACGTGTCTGGAGAGAATGAAAAACGAATAGCGGAAATTGAGACGCTGATGGCGGGCGGGGATTTTTGGCTGGATAAAAATAAGGCGCAGGAGATACTCCGTGAATACAACACGCTCAAAAGCGAAGGAGATGGCGAAAACTTTGACGGCGGAGATGCCATAATGACGATTTTCAGCGGGGCAGGCGGGGACGATGCGGAGGACTTCACGGGAATGCTTTTTGGAATGTATCAGAAATATATGGTGAATCACCGATTGGATATTTCTCGAGTAGACTCAAACGAAAACGACCACGGGGGTTACCGAAACATTACTTTTGAGGTGTTGGGGAAGAATGCGTACGGCACGCTTAAAAACGAAAGCGGGGTGCATCGCCTTGTCCGCATCTCTCCATTTAACGCGCAGAAAAAGCGCCAAACCAGCTTTTCAATGGTGGAAGTTATACCGAAGTTTCCTCCTATGGACAAACATGTTGAGATTCCCGAGAGCGAGCTTGAAATAACGACTGCCAAATCCGGCGGTCCCGGCGGGCAGAACGTGAACAAGCGCGAAACGGCGGTACGCATCACGCACCTGCCTACGAAGATATCGGTACACGTCACCTCGGAGCGCAGTCTCGCCCAAAACAAGGAGAAAGGACTCGCGATGATAAAAGGAAAACTGTTTAAAATACGTGAGGCTGAACGTGTCGCGAAAGAAAAGGGAATTCAAGTTTCCAAAACAACCGCAAATGAATGGGGAAGTCAAATCCGCTCCTACGTCCTCCACCCGTACAAAATGGTCAAAGACCACCGCACTGCGTGGAAACATCGCAGGTGGATAAAGTGCTTGATGGTGAATTAGATGAGTTTATCGTAGCGGAGAAAACGCTTTAGCGCGACGCATGATTTCTAAGGTACGCGTTTACGAAACTGTCGCGGCCATCAAAGAAAAGGTGTAACCAGCGTCGTGCGTCCTCGGGCTTTCCTAGAGAGAGGTAGAGGAGTGCGAGGTTTTCCATCGCTCCGGCGTATGGAAAGGACTGTCGGAGCGCCGTGTGATACATCTCCCGCGCTTTTTCTTTCTCGCCTTCCTTCCAATACACTAACCCGAGATTGCTCAATCCTTTTGAATAGATGGGAGCGATGCGGTGTGCCTTCTCCAGTTCCCGTCGCGCGTCGGGAAGGTTATCTTGCAAGATATAGATGGCACCCCTATTTGAATGTGAGAGAACGCTCTGTGGCGCGCACGAAACCGCTGAAGCGAAAAGTCGTTCGTCCGAAAGCCAGTCGCTTTGTCGTATGCCCGCAAGAACAGCATACACAACGAAGACGACGGCGAAACAGAGTGCGGTTACGCGCACGACAGCAGGTTGGATACCGGCAGAAAACTGAACAGGAAGATTCCCGACGCGAGCGAGATGAGCGGTTTACCCCCACATCTTGTATGAATGCTCTGCACTTGTGCGCAGGGTTCGGGTGACCTTGCTCCCCACGCCGAACAGATGTTCGGTGTGTGGGTACGGTGTGGGGGTGTACGGCGCAGATAGTACACAAACGCGCCTACCGCCATCGTGAAAAGAGCGATTCCAAGAAGTGTCTTCAGGTTAAAAAAGGAATGGACAATCACGAGTTGGTTGTAGGTGTAATCGGAGCAGAGACCGACCGGTATGAACACGTTAGACACATACATCCACACTACTTGGAACGCCGTCGCGACCCGCGAGAATGTGTCGGTGAACAGAAAAGGGCTTTCTATGAGGCTCGCCTCCACGCCAAAAAAGTGCGCCGGTCCGAGCGCGAAGAATCGCAACACAAAGTAGGTATACGTCGCAATGACCAGAGAAGAAAGCGTCGTAAAATATGTTGCAAACAGATATTTCGCGCTACATACGAGAGACACAAAGACATTCGGTTCTGTTAATGCCCGAGCGGGATTTCCGCGCCGGTAGTCACTTATGTAGAGTACAAGTATGGCAATCGGCACGGCGGCGATAGCCGTTTCCTTTGAGCCGATAGCAAGGAGCATCCATAAACCGCTTACCCACCAGTGCGGGTCCGGTCGCGTACATTCAAGATATACCAGGAGTGAGAAAAACAACGCGAGTAACTCACTTCTGCCGGTGATGTTCGCGACGACTTCGCTGTGAATGGGGAGCGCGAGAAACAGGAGCGCGGTAAGGTATCCAATGAGCCGATTTTCTGAAAGTTTCGCGAGCAGTCGGTAGATGAGAAAACCGGTGCCGACGTACAGGAGCAGATTAAAAAGGTGAAATCCAAATGCGTCACTGCCGGTAAAGACAAAATTCATCCAATAGCTTAAAAGCGTTATCGGTCGATACAGACCGCTTCCTTCCGACCAGTGCGGCGCCATCGCGATATCCGAAGGCGTGCTGGGGAACATAAACAGAGCGCGGTTGTCCAGGATATTCCGGTCATCAAACACGAAACCGCCCAAAAGCGATTGTCCGTATATGAGCAGTACCACAACGGAGCACACAGCAAGGAATATGTAATCCTGTTTCGCAACACGTTGCATACGCGAATAATAACATGCGGAGATTGTCCTCCTGATGCCGCCGTGCTAAACCCGCCAACCCCTTGGCGGGTTTAGATATGCAGGCCGCGCGTACAAAACGGCAACGGCGGATCACGTGCTGAATGGCGAAATGGACGAGTTCATCGCGGCGGAAAGAGAGATTTAGGCAGGGTTCAACCCGATGAGTTTTCGGGCAATGCGGGGCACTTCGGCGCGGAAGTATTTTTTAACTTGTTCCCACGTGGCGTCAAAAAAGAGGGTGGGCATGGGGTCATCCTCCGCCTCCGCAAAATAAGTTAAGCTTTTGATGAAGTGCGGGAAGTTCAGATTCTTTGTCGGGTAGTGTTTTTGCACACGGCTTAACACTGTTTCAAGAGGCTCTTGATTTTGCGTATACCAGTATAAATCTATGAAGTCGCGTTTACGGCAACGCTGACTGATTGCAATTATTTTCATCACCGCAATATCCTCCGCAGGCAGAATTTTAATCGTGCCGAAACGCGCAAATGTTCCTGACGCAACAAAGAATGGATAAGCGATAAAACTTGCCTTTGCCCCAGCATACTCTCCGTACAACGTGCCTGCGGTTGCGGATGTCGTGTTCCAGTCGCCAGTTTTGAGGAGTGTTCCTTCAAGCGCCAGCCGGTCAGAGTCGCTTTCCGGCGTGAAGAAATCCAAATCAACGGACTGGCGGTGTCCGACTTGAAGCGCAAGAGCCGTTCCTCCTGCCAAATACCATCCGCCTCCCCGAAAAAGCGGCATTTTTGAGAATGCTTCAAATGCCAACTTGGTATCCACGGGCAAAGCCTCAAAATGTAGATTGTCAATTTGCTTCATAAGTATGGTAGGCCATCAGGCAAACACAAGCTCCCACAAGGCTCGTGATTTTGGCTGGAGTACGCGAGACGTGAGCACCACTTTCTGGATGAGCGATTGTGGATAATATGCCGTCATCCATCGTAACTCATCGTCTCTCCCAAAATCCAAAATTCGTTCAATGACATAGACCGCGTTTTTCTCGGGGTCAATCGTTTTCGGGTCCACGTCCCAAAAGAGCGCCTGTCGGAAGGCGATAGTCGGCTTCACTTTCGCTGGTTGTTTTGCGGGTTCGTTCATGGGGATATTATACCATATTTCAAGACATTTTTCTGCTATACTATTCACCAATGAAACGGGTATTCTCTTTTTTGCTGTTGAGCGTGTTTTTCACACCCCTGCTTGCGGCGGCACAAACGCCCGCGCCCTACGCGCGGTATTGCCCCGACCCGACGCAGATTTTTACCGGCATTGCGTACGACAGCAGCGGCAAGCCGAGAATTGAACTTTTGGTTGAACACGCATTTGAGGAGAAGATGCAGAAAGAGCGCGGGTTGGGAAGTTTGCCCCTCACCCCCGTGTACGATTTGGTCGTGCGTGTTGTGCCGACCATCAATGAATACTGTCTACCGCAGTACGATGAGAAGGGGACGCTGATACAAAGAGTGGATCCACCCGGGACGCTCCCATTTACGGTCTATTTCGCTCTAGGAAACGAGACTCTTCTCGGAGGAACGGCGATACATTACGCGAGACAAGAGTCTGAAGACGGCTTTCCTTATTATGAATGGGAAGTAAAAGGTTGGCCAAAAGGCATCTTCATATCAGAGAAACTGGAGAAAGTGATTACAGCCGTGCAAGACAATGACCCGACGCTACGGATTGCGAGGGAAGAGTGCTGGAATGAATATCCCTACTTTGATTGGAGGTGCGGAACAATACCGCACAGAAGGTTTTGAAATGATTGAGCCGTTTAAGACCTACAGCACATCGGAACTAAACGGAGGAAAAGGTCGCTACTTCGCGCACTTTGCAGACCTTGCTCAACACGATGATACTGGTTGGTCTACGCTATTCGGGAGATTTTTCGTGGGAGCCAATAAGAAACCGCGAGCTCTATCTTCATGCGGAAACGATGGGAGCCAATATTTTTTTCACACAGGAAAGTTTCGCGTACCCTCTGCGTATGCCCCCTATGGAAACGGTATTGCGTTTTTGTATTCCAACAGCGGTTTTATCCGCACTGATGTCGCCATGCACGAGATGGGGCATTCGTTCGGCTGGCTGGAGGACGAATATCACAGCGGGTTTGATGTAACGCTGTACTACGCTAACTGCGCGCCCGCATCTCAAAGAACCGCCACTGACATCGTGTCTCGCTTTGGCCCTCCCTCGTCAAAGACGACTGCTTCCGAACGCACACAGATTCAATCACTGATAAAAAAATCCGCTTCCGCGAGCGGACGCAACAAGATTATGACGCTGTTTGAGAGAGCATACTGGGACCAGTACGGCGATACGGTGTCCGGCTGTCATACCAATGTCCAAAATCGCCCCTCACTCAAAAGTATGATGAATACCGGCGCTTTTGGCTCGGACCAATTCAATGTCGTGAGTTGCGGGTATCTGCTCCGCTCAATTACCGGAGAAGAAAATCTAAAGTCGCATTGGCAGGAATGTATGAAGATGGACGGACTTGAAAAGCCGGTAGTTGTCCCCGGCGGCGTCCAAGCCGTAACGCCGATATCACGACTTTTCGCGCTACTCAAGGATAGTCTGTTCGCCGCGGTTGCGGCTCCTTCAGCCACCACTGATATGCGTACCGGTATTGACTTTGAACGATTTATCAATGTGGAGACTTTTTCTTCCGAAGGGAAAAATATACAGAGTGAGATTTTTGAGAATACGGGCGATGAAAAGAACCCATCGTGGCGACAGGTGACTATTGAGGTGCCGGGCGACGAAATCGTGGAAGACTTTACAAGGTCCGACCTTGTAAAGAAGATAACGCTCTCTGTTGAGGGGGCGACGGACGCGGTTGGGGTGAAGAAAGGCGAAGAGGCGGAGGTGGTGTGGAGGGGTGATGAGAGCATCGTTTCGTGTCGCGGGTCGTGGAATCCAACCGAGAAACTGCCGCCCTCGGGAACCGCACAGGTTCTCGTGACCGAGAGCAGTACCTTCTCGCTCTCCTGTCTTGACGCGGAAGGGAAAGCGGCTACCGCATCGGTGATTGTCTCTGCCGTCAATCCGTCGCTCTTTACGCGAGGGGTAGAGTGGCTCACCGGCCGAGCGGCGTCGTCGGCAACCGGCGCAGTCATCACATTGTCTGCCTGCGGAGAAATTACGCAGAGCGGGAGGTACGTTGTGGAGAACGATATTACAACATCACAAAGTCCGTGTTTGAATATTCACGATACGCAAGATGTTCAAGTAAATTGCAATGGCCACACAATCACTGGAAAGAGTGGGGTCGGTTCTTTATTGGTACACTTAAAAAATGTTAGAGGTTTTTCTATTGAATCTTGTTTGTTTCAGATGTCAGGTTCGCCTTCTGGTTATGAACGGATTTTTTCAATTGAAAATAGTACGAATGGTGTAATTCAGAATAATACTCTCGGCGGGTCATATTCTGAAGCACGTGAGAGCAAGAATCTTTTAATAAAAAATAATAATTTTCAATCTACTTATGAACAGTTATATACAAACGAGAGCACTATAGAAGGTAATATTTTTAGAATTGATAGTTCTCGCACTACGAACGGTCTCATAGCCTCAAACTACGGCTCACATAACAGAATCGTAAACAATAAAATAAATGGCGGTGCGAAGGGGTTATTTAGCGAACAACGTGGCGCAGATGACGGTATTATCATACAGGATGAAAATAATGATGTTATTGAAGACAATGCCGTTGAGAATAATTGGGATTGCGGCATAGAAACACTTGGAACCATTACTAATATTCGCATCAGTAGAAATTATATAAAAAATAATGGTTTTTGTGGTATAGGAGGATGGTATTGGCACAGTTGGTTGGGTAATACTATTGCAGATAATACGATTGATGATGCCCCGCTTATGTTTGCGCTTTACAGAGAGTATGGTCTCCGTCCGGCTTTTGCTGATTACTCAAAGAAAATGCTAGCTGACCACTCCATCTTTTTTAAAGATAATAATTTTATAAATAACAAATTTATTCGTGCACGCGTACCAACTAGCGAACATGAGGTAGTCTTTTCTTCGCGGGTTACCATGTTACTTCCAGTTAGATTAGGGACAATACCAAATGAACGATTGCCTGTAGTTGGAGAGATTATTAGCGGTAATAACAAATTTATCGATAATGATTTTGGTACTACACTTCAAGCCCCTGTGTTTGACCCACCGTCAATGATTGTTGACGGAGGCGGTAATGTTTGCGGTAAGACAATGTTTGCTGATTATCCTCTGGAATGTCTCTCTTCCCCCCGTGTTACTCAAACAGGAAGCGTGAATCTCTCCTCAACCAAGCCAACAATCTCGGATTCTCCGGACGGAGAAGCACGGACAACGCTTACTGCGGGGAACATGACCCTCCGCGCGGAGATTAAAAGCGAAGGCGCGGAGATACGCGAGACTTTCGGCAATACGATTCAATATCGCGATGTTACGGCGAATGGCGCGTGGACGGACTGGGTGACGTTTGAAGTGGCAGGACTGATTGCCGGAGGAAAAGCCACCGTGAGGCACACGTGGGGCGCAGGTGCGGGAAACTGGGGTTTTCGGTTGGTTGCCGACAGTGGCGGCACGATTACCGAGACGAATGAGCAAGATAACTATTCCGAAGCTACGCCTGTTTTCATTGTCGTGGGAACAACCTTGCCTCCTTCGCCACCGCCTTCCGGCATGCCAAAACTCTTTCTCGCTACGCCCGTCATCTCCGGCAGGCAGGCGGGACTCGGTAAGGTGTATGCCGGCTCTATGACCATTTCCGCAAAGGCAACGAACAGTGGCGACGGCATTCTCCCCACTTCTTCCGGCGGATTCCAATACTCTACTGATGGGAAAGACTGGAAACCCTGGGTGAAAGCAGACGTGCCGGAATTATTTCCCGGTATCGGTCACACCACGGTCTATAACTGGGAAGGCGGAGCCGGCGTGTGGAATTTTCGGTTTTATATGGAGGCGTCGCTCGGTGTTCGTGAGTATTCGGAACGTGCGACAGTTGAAATAGTTTTGTAAGTGTTTTGTCCTTTCGCCATCATGCATACCATTACAAAAACAATATTACTTTTCATTTTCTGTCTGCTGGTTGAGATTTCAGTGGTTCCGCGTGGGGCTGTGTTTGCGTCGGTGGTTTCCGGCGGTATTGAGAGCATGACTGCGGTCAATGCCAATCCTCCTCCGGCGCAAACGCCGGGGGGACAGACACCGGTAGGCACACCGCCACCTACAACGCAGGACGGGACGCCTCCCCCTGTCGCTACGACGCCTCCTCCAACACAAACCACGCCACCTTTTTCCGACTATATCGGTGAACCGTCTTCCGGTCAGACTTTTGCGACCTTGATTGACCGAATGACCGGTGTGCTTGATTCTATTGTCCCGTTCCTCATTGGACTCACGGTATTTATTATTTTGTGGGGCATTTTTACCTACATCGCCAACGCGGGAAACGAGGAAAAGCTCGCTGAAGCGAAACGTTTTATCATGTGGGGTGTTGTCGGTGTCTTTTGCATGCTCTCCTTGTGGGGTTTTGTGAATTTGTTGCTTAATTCGTTCGCCTTGGAGCGCGTGATACAGCCGGGAGATATTCCAAAAGTACCTGTCGTCAACCCGATTGGGAGATAGTTGCCAGCCTTTTGAATTTTTGGTTTTTTGGGATACAATCAAGGATACAACGGAGTGAAGCGAGGTATGTATCCTTGACCGAGCACTAATTTTGAGAGTACTCAAATGTAGTGCTCGGTGGCGATTTGTATATAAAAATAATGAGCAGAGCGAATATATTTTTAATAACCGAGCACTAACTCTCAAGTTTCTTGAGAGTTAGTGCTCGGTGGCGATTTTTATAGTCGTTATCACTCCTTACAAATCAGCCATGATTTCATTCAACAAAGTCTCAAAGATCTACAGCGACCATTCGGCGGCGCTTGACGGCATATCGCTCACGATTCAACCGAGAGAATTCATTTCTATCGTGGGGCACTCCGGAGCGGGAAAGACGACGCTCCTCAAGCTGATTCTTGCCGAAGAACGTCCCACCAGCGGGAATGTCTTTTTTGATTCCACCGACATTCACAAGCTGAAGCGTTCCAAATTGCATCAGTACCGGCGGAAAATAGGGGCGATATTCCAGGATTTCCGCTTGCTTCCGAATAAGACGGCGTTTGAGAATATCGCGTTTGCCATGGAAATGGCCGGACGCCCCGACGAAGAAATTTCCGCTGATGTCCCGTATGTACTCCAGATGGTTGACCTCGGCGACAAGATGTGGAATTTCCCCCATGAACTTTCGGGAGGAGAGAAACAGAGGGTCGCTATCGCGCGCGCTATCGTCAATCAGCCCGACCTCATCATCGCGGACGAACCGACGGGTAATCTGGACCCGATTAACACCTACGATATCGTGCAGATTCTTAAGAAGATACATACGTTAGGTACTACCGTCATTCTGACGACACATAACAAGGGGGTTATTGATTCGCTCAAAAAGCGGGTGGTAACGATGGAAAAAGGACGTATTATTCGGGATGACCCCACCGGAAAATATGTGTTGTAAGACAACACATATTTTCCGGAATTTCTAATATCTAATTCACCTAATTTCTAATAAAATTCTAAATACCAAACAAAAATACAAGAAATTAAACATTGGACATTTTATTAGGTGAATTAGACAATTAGGTAATTAGAAATTTCATCATCATGTGGACCTCAATAAAACGCGTCATTAAAGCAGGCCTCGTCAATTTCTACCGAGACGGGTTCGTTTCGCTCGCGTCCGTCCTTATCATGACGGTCACCCTTTTCGTCATTGGCGGGGTACTCTTTCTTTCCGCGACATTGCAGGCCTCGCTTGAAGATTTGAAGAGTAAGGTGGATGTGAATGTGTATTTCATCGCCAGCGCGAAGGAGGTGGATATTCTCGCTCTCGCGGGTTCGCTTCGCACACTTCCCGAAGTGAGAGGGGTGGAATATATTTCCCGAGCGGAGGCACTCCAGAATTTCAAAAAACGTCACGAGCGCGATGAACTTACCCTTCAGGCTCTACAGGAGCTTCCCGATAATCCGCTCGGAGCGGTGCTGAATGTGCGTGCGAAAGAGCCGTCGCAGTATGAGGGCATCGCGAATTTTCTGAAGAGCGACTCGGCACTCGGGAGCGGCACCCCGTCTATTATTGACGAGGTTAACTATTACGACAACAAAGCGGCCATAGACAAACTCACGGGTATCATCCGCGCGGCCGAACGTATGGGAATGGCGTTCGCGCTTCTCCTCGTTGTTGTCTCAATCAGTATCGCGTTCAACACTATTCGGCTCGCGATTTATACCTCACGGGAGGAAATCGGCGTGATGCGGCTTGTCGGCGCGAGCAACAAGTACATCAGAGGTCCGTTTATCATCTCCGGCATTCTCTATGGAGTAGTTTCCGCACTCCTCACCCTTGCTCTCTTGTATCCACTCACGTATTATCTGGGGGATTCCACGGAGGCGTTCTTCAGCGGACTTAACCTCTTCCGGTATTACCTCGCTCATTTTGGTGAATTCTTCCTGATTATTGCCGGCTCCGGTATCGCGCTTGGGGCGATTGCGAGTTTCTTCGCGGTAAGAAGGTATCTAAACGTGTAAGAACACGTTAAGTATCAAGTTTCAATTATCAATTTTCAATCAATTTCTAAATTCCTTAATTTTTAATTTGAGATTTTTTTGAAAATTGAACATTGGTAATTGAAAATTAAAGAGGATATTTTGGGAGAATAATATCTAACTAAACATGACTCACGGAAACAATCGCAAGTATATCTTCGTCGTTGGGGGTGTCATGTCCAGTGTCGGCAAAGGAGTCGCCGCCGCCTCTATTGGCGCCATCCTGCAAGGAAAAGGGTTCAAGGTAACCGCGATGAAGATTGACCCCTACGTCAACGTGGACGCGGGGACGATGAATCCCACCGAACACGGCGAGGTCTTTGTGCTTGATGACGGTATGGAATGCGACCAGGATATGGGGAATTACGAACGATTTCTCGGCATTGACCTCACTCGGACGAATTACATGACCACGGGGAGTATCTACTTACGCGTTATTCAAAAAGAACGGAATCTTGAATACAAAGGACGCTGTGTGCATGTGGTTCCGGATATTCCACTCGCGGCTATTGAGCAAATCAAAAAAGCCGGCGAAGAAGCGGATGCAGACATCGTTATTATTGAAGTGGGCGGAACAGTCGGCGACTACCAGAACGTACTCTACCTTGAAGCCGTCAGGTTTATGAAGTTTGAGCAACCGGAAGATACGCTGCTCGTTCTCGTCAGCTATATTCCCGCGCTAGGCGTTGGCGGTAATGAACTCAAAACCAAGCCCACCCAGCATGCCGTCCGATTTTTGAACGGTTCGGGACTTCACCCCGATATGGTACTTGCCCGTTCAAGCGGCTCTATTGACGACAAGCGAAAGGAAAAACTTGAGTATATGTGCGGACTCGCGAAGGGAAGCATCGTTTCCGCGCCCGATGTGGAATCCATCTACGATATTCCGCTTAACTTTGAGAAAGACCATCTAAGCGATTTTATTTTGAAGAAATTGGCGCTCCATTCAGACACAGAAGACCTCAAGGAGTGGAAGGAGCTTTCCCGAAAAATACACGCCGCGACCGAGACGGTGAAAGTGGGTATTGTTGGGAAATATTTTGATACCGGCAATTTCGTGCTCTCCGATGCGTATATTTCCGTCATTGAGGCTATTAAGCATTCGGCGTACTCACTCGGGAAAAGACCGGAGCTAACCTGGATTAATTCAAAAGACTTTGAGACGGGGGAGAAAGATGATTCTATGCTGAAAGACTTTGACGGTATTATCGTCCCCGGAGGATTCGGTGAAAGTGGTATTGAGGGCAAGATTAAGGCGATAGAATACGCACGGGTGAATAAGATTCCGTACTTTGGGTTGTGTTATGGAATGCAGCTCGCAACCATAGAATACGCACGGCATGTCGCTGGATTGGAAGGAGCCAACACCACCGAAATCAACAAGGACGGCCCGCATCCGGTGATTGATATTATGCCGGAGCAGAAGAAGCATATGGCCGAAGGGAAGTACGGCGCGACGATGCGCCTCGGCGCCTACCCTTGCATGTTGGAGGAAGGCACAATCGCCTATGCGTCTTATGTCAAAAGTCAAAAGTCAAAAGTTAATGGTCGCGTGAGCATCAGCGAACGCCACCGACATCGCTTTGAAGTAAATCCAGAGTATATCCCACAGCTTGAAAAAGCGGGTCTTGTGTTTTCAGGCAAGTCTCCCGATGGCGTGCTTATGGAAATTGCCGAACTTCCCACCTCGGTGCATCCGTTCTTCCTCGGTACACAATTCCATCCCGAACTCAAATCCCGCCCACTCGCTCCGCATCCGCTTTTCACTGCGTTTCTCAAAGCGGGAATAGAACGGTCAAAAGAAAAGTAATCTTCTGTCATTCCCGTGGAAACGGGAATCCAGACTGCGTATCATGAAGAAAAAGGTAGATATTACAGCGATAATTGTTTCTCCGATTCTTGCCGCAGTCCTCACCGTTACACTCAACACAAGCCTGTTTGTTTCTGTGTTGCTGTTTTTTGGTTTGCCTGCGCTGTATATCATCATCCGAAATCAAGATATCTTCCTTAAAAGTTTTATCGTTGCTCTCATATTTTCCGTCCCACTTTCTCTGTTTTTTGATGCGCTCGCAGCCGTTGACGGTTCCTGGGTGGTTCCCGAAAGCCTCTTCCCGTTCAGATTCCTTGGGGTGGCCACCGTTGAGGTGTACACGTTCAGTTTTTTTTGGGTATTATTTGCTATCTTACTATATGAGCACTTCTTCGACAGAGGGCGCGTACATGACCCACTTTCTCCGCATCTGAAATATCTTGTGTACATTTCTTCGGCACTGGTGTTAATGGTAGTGTGGTATTACTTTTTGTACGGCCAGGTACCTCGTGTTCCGTATTTTTATGCTTTAGTCGGCGTCGTGTCAGTTCTCATTCCGCTCCTTTTGTTTCTTCATCGTTACAAAAAATTCGCAGACCGTTTTATTTTTGTCGGCATCTATTTTTTCTATACGTTGCTGCTTTTTGAATTTGTCGCATTGGAAACCGGTCAGTGGATTTTTCCCGGAGAGCATTTTATCGGCCTCCTACCGTTTTTCGGTCATCGCCTGCCTATGGAGGAAGTATTAATTTGGATGGTGGCGGCAACTCCCGCACTACTTGCTTACTACGAATTTTACGCTGACGACTTAAAACTGCACGGATAAACTCAGAACGTATTCGTTGGCATGAATCTCGTATTGCCGCCATGCGATAAAAATGCTATAGTATTCCTATGTCCACCATCTCCCTATCCAAAAAGCAGATACAAAAAGACGGCGGAGTTGTCGTACTTTCTCTTGCCGAGTATAAAAAACTCTCCGAGCGTGCCGTACCCGAATACTACCTTACCGGCAAAGCGGCGAGAGACCTTGATACGCTTGTTAAAGAGGGTTTGCGCGATTATGAATCGGGCAAGTGCCGAAAGATTAAATCTCTCGGGGATTTGGATTAGTGGCCTTTTATGGAAATCAGCACGCATCCGCGCTTTGACAAGCACTACAGAAAACTTGCGAAGTCGGTAAAAGAAAAGCTGAAAGCGAAAGAGACAATCTTTCGCGCTTTCGATTTTGTTTCTGGATATCGGCTTGCATGACATCTATGATTGATATTGGATTTGACGACAGGTAAACAATCTTTCCTGTTACACACCTTAATGTGATACAATCACGGCCGTATTAGTTACACTACATATGACACTGCAAGACACCGCCAATAAGCTTTTGGCAAAAAGCAAGGGAATCCTAGCCGCAGACGAAAGCGATTCCAACATCGGTAAGCGTTTTGACAAGTACAACATAGAGAAAACGTCCGATATGCGACGCGCGTGGCGAGAGCTACTTTTTTCGACCCCTAAGATTGAAAGCGGTCTTTCGGGCGTGATTCTTTTTGATGAAACCATTCGCCAGAAGGCGAGCACCGGTGAACCCTTTGCCGATTTTCTGTCAAAGCGTGGAATACTCCCCGGTATTAAGGTGGACCAGAAAACCGAACCATTTAAGTCCCCCCTATCAAGGGGGGTGCCGAGGTCTTCCGACTGTGTCCCGTCGGAGCCTTGTGCGGAGGGGGAGGTGGGGGGTGTTACTCCCGATGAAGAGGTAACGAAAGGACTTTCAGGACTTTCCGAACGCCTTGCCGAATACGCGAAGATGGGAGCGGTCTTCACCAAATGGCGTGCCGTGATACGAATAGGCGAGACGATTCCTACCGATGCATGTTTGCTTGAAAACGCGAAACGGCTTGCCGAGTACGCGAAGAAAAGTCAGGAAGCGGGACTGGTGCCGGTCATTGAACCCGAAGTACTTCTTGACGGTACAAGAAGCGGGTGTGTCTGCCAGCCCCGCAGAAATTGCCGCGAGTACGCTTCGCGCGTTTATAGCCTCGGTACCCAAAGAAGTCCCGGGTATTGTCTTTCTTTCCGGCGGCCAAACTCCGGAGGAAGCGACGGAGCGTCTGAATGAAATCGTGAAGCAGGCGAAAAAGCAAAATGTTCCGTGGCGCATTACTTTTTCCTACTCGCGTGCCTTGCAGGAACCGGTGATGAAGGAGTGGTCGGGCAAGCCGGAAAAAGTAGCATCCGCGCAAGCGATTTTCGGGAAGCGCGTGCAGGAAACCAGTGCGGCATCGGAAGGAAAGTATAGCCGTTGATTGAGGACAACCAACGGAATTTCTAATTTCTAATTCACCTAATTTCTAATACGATGGACTTATTAGCAGTTGCGATGGAAGCGGCCAAGAAAGGAGGCGCGGTGGTTTCAGGTTATTTTGAGACCGCTCTTTTGCGTGAAGTTAAAGAGGACAAGAGCTTTGTCACCGCTGCCGACAAGGAATCGGAGACAGCCATTCTCGCCGAAATAAAAAAGCATTTTCCCGACCACGGTATCTTGAGTGAGGAGAGTGCGGAACAGAAGAGCAGTTCTCCCTACCAGTGGGTCATTGACCCGCTTGATGGTACGGCTAATTTTTTGAACGGCATCCCGATGTTTGCCGTTTCGGTCGCGGTATTGAAAGACGGCCAACCGGTAGCGGGCGTGGTGTACCATCCGATAGGCGATTCACTGTACGCCGCCGCCAAGGGAAAAGGAATGACGTGGAAAGGTAAAATCACTCGGGTATCCCAAGATGACTCGGAACATGCGATGATTTCTTTCGGTCCTGGAAAGAAAGAAAAGGACCGTCTCAACAGGCTTTTTCTAAACGCTGAACACTTCGTAAAGTCGAGACGCTATCTTGCCGCCGCGGCTCTCGACCTCGCCTTTGTCGCGCGCGGAGGCACCGAAGGATTTATCTGTATCGGATTGAACAAATGGGACTATGCCGCGGGAGTCTTGCTCGTGGAAGAAGCGGGAGGAAAGATTACCGATTTTGAAGGGGAGCCGTGGGTCTTCGGTTCAAGCGACTATTTCATCGCCTCAAACGGTAAGATACACGAAGACCTTCTCAAACTTGCCGCTTCCGCGTTATAGATTCTCTCCATATGCCTCCCCTCCTTTCCAAGGAGGGGATTGAGGGGTGGTAGTATTTGCGTTAGGTATCGGCCGCTACTTTTTAGACGCCAATTTCTCCACGACCTCGGGCAATTTCTCAAACGAACGCACGTGCGCATCCGCATCCGCGTGCTTTTTTCCTCCATATAAAATTGTCTTCATCCCCGCGGCCTTGCCGGCATCAATATCCGTGTGTGAATCGCCGATATAGACGCATTCGCTTGGTTTCAGTTTCAAACGTTTTGCCGCGAGGAGCAGTGGCTCGGGGTGGGGCTTGTGGTGCGTCACGTCTTCAACGGTTACCCACGCCGAGAAGAATTTCCGTGTGTTCGCGAACGGGAAGTAACGTCTTGATAGACCTGCTTTGTTCCGGCTGGTAACGATACCGAGTTTGTAACTTTTGCTCAGCGTCATAAGCGTTTCCTTTGCGTGCTCCGGTTCTGAGAGAAGTTCCGAATGATACGGTATCTTTTCCACAAGTTCATGAATCCGTTCCAGTTCTTCGGTCAGTTCCGACTTAGTAAAGTGCTTAAGCACTGGTACAAGCGGAAGGTGAAATACTTTTCTAAATTCACGCCGTGTCGGTTTCGGATATCCCATAGAGGCAAGCATGTCCTGAAAGAGCCGAAGACCTGCGTCAAAAGAGTCCAGGAGGACTCCGTCAATATCAAACAAAACAGCTTTTTTCCCAACACCAATTTGCCCCGTTTTACTTTTAACGGTTTTCTGCTCGGTGTTTCTCTGTTGTGAATTCAGACGATAACGGGGATAGTCTGCAGAATTGGTGCGGAAGTTAATCATAGAGTGGAGTATAAAGTAGTATTGGGAAAGTAGAAAGGTTAAGATAAAAAATTCGGCACGCGGATGAGGCGTGCCAAGAGACGGGTTGCGAGCAAGACTCAGAGACTCTTCGCAGTCTCCCCCATTTGTACGCAGGCTTTCCCGATGCGTACGAATACTTCGGCAAGCGAAATCTTCAGTCTTTGTTCGTTCGGTCTGAGGCGAATCTCCATCACGTCGTTCCGAGTCTCTCTGGTCAGTAGCTTTTTAATAAGCTTTTCTCGGGTCTTTGGTTTCTCGCCGTTGTGTGTGTTCACGAGGAAGGCAATGAGCGTGGCAAACAAGGGAGACGGTATTTGCAGTGTTTTCGGTTTTTTCATAATCCGTGTATTTGACGGTCTATTGTAGTTCTGGTTTATTTGCTCGGTTTCCTGCCCCGTAGACTACTCCTTGCTGCGCTTTTTCGCAACAAACTGAAAGTTGACCCCGTTAGAAATTGCATTCACCTGCCGGTAGACTATTTCTCACAGGGTTGAATAAAAGCTGTTTTTCAGCTATCTTTTAATGGCCCTTCGCCTGTAAGGCGGATTTTGCGGGTTCGTCTAATGGTAGGACACATCCCTCTGGAGGATGTTATCGGGGTTCGAGTCCCTGACCCGCAGTTCGAATAGCCTTAATACTAAATGACTACCGAGTTAGAGCAGAAACTACCCAAAGGGGGGTGTCATTCCCGTGAAAACGGGAATACAGATTGTTGAAATAGAGCCATATTCTGGATCCCAGAAAATACTAAATAAAGTTTGCGAAAAGCTAACTGCAGAAGCACGCCAAAAATCCTTCCAGACTTCAAAAGAGTTTGAAGATCGTGTTAGGGAGGTTGTTCAAGAGATAATGAATGGATCAGGGATTGCGATTGATTTTGACCCACATCCGCAAGCATTCCCAGATATTGCTGTCGGGAGTTTTGGAATAGAAGTTAAGTTTACGACAAATGATACTTGGCGTAGCGTTGCAAATAGCGTCCTTGAAACAAACCGCATTGCCGACGTTAAAAAAATCTATCTCGTCTTCGGCAAGATGGGTGGCAGACCTGAGGTTAAGTGGGGTGAATACGACAAATGTGTTATACACGTCCGTACCTCTCACGTTCCTCGTTTTGAAGTTGAGCTCTCGGCAGAGCATTCTCTCTTTGAAAAAATGGGTGTTCCTTATGATGAGTTCAGGAATTTATCTATGGAAGAAAAAATGCGGCATATTCGCATGTATGCTCGTGGTCGATTGAAGCCTGGTGAACGTATGTGGTGGCTGGAAGATACTCCTGATGATCCCGGACATACTTTGCCGATTCAAGCTCGACTTTATACGAAACTATCAACTGAAGAAAAGACAAAACTCAGAGCGGAGGCTGCTTTGCTATGTCCGAAAATTGTGCAATCTGGTAGGTCTCGGGATAAATACGACGATGTTGTCCTGTACCTCCTCACCTACCATGGCATTTTGTGCCATCAAGGGCGAGACTTATTTTC
>Ga0075991_119_pt1 | contig 17958 bp, 18 predicted proteins | sample RifGroA2_FD_68061 | JGI IMG/M metagenome (GOLD analysis project Ga0075991, IMG submission 68061) | Parcubacteria bacterium GW2011_GWA2_49_9
CGTTAACGGGTCAGCATTCAGAAGCGCCGGTGTTCTTTCCAGCACCACTTATGCCATCCACTGTTTTGGTACGGGAAATAGCCAACGGGTATCCGACGACGTAACCGTGGTTGTTGAAGCACCGAATAAAATGCCCTCTATCTCTTTGGTAGATGCACCCACCTCATTTCGGGCTAGTATCAGCTCCGTTTGGAGTGTAACCGCGTCTGACCCTGACGGTGCGGAACTTACGATTACGGCGAATTGGGGAGATGGAAAGCAAGACATCACTATCGCGTCTACCACGGTTGCCGGTGGGAACATGCTCACTCCTTTTTCACACACATTCACCAAAGAAGGCATACACACCGTGTCCTTTACGGCGAAGGACAAGAGAGGAGGGGAGACCGCCCGGACGTTCCCGATCGTTGTCACTGAAGCCCCACGAATCATGAGGATACGAGGGCGATACCAATTCGCCGCCCTCTTTGAGGGGTATCGGGTGTCCTTCCCGTTCTAATGGGCGATTCTTCATTTGCGCATTTCCGGCATTTTTGCTAGGATACTACCCACATGCTTTCAGCGCTCTTTTAGCGCGTATTATGAGTTAATCATCTACATCCAAAGCACGACTGAATCCTTAATCCTTCATCCTTAATCCTTAACAAAAGAGAGACGCATCTGGTCTTAGTTAAGGATAAAAGATTAAGGATTGCAAAGTCGTTTTTCGGGTACGAAAAACTATGGCAGAGGAATTTAAAAGAGACAAGCCGCACGTTAACGTCGGCACTATCGGTCATATTGACCACGGCAAGACCACCCTCACGGCGGCTATTACCACGGTACAGGCGAAGAAGGGTCTCGCGAAAGCGGTCTCGTACGACCAAGTAGCGAAGGCTTCAGAGAAGGAAGGACGCCGCGACCCGTCGAAGATTATCACCATCGCGATTTCTCATTGCGAGTACTCAACCGAAAGTCGCCACTACGCGCACGTTGACTGTCCCGGACACGCGGACTACGTGAAGAACATGATTACCGGTGCCGCTCAAATGGACGGCGCGATTCTCGTCGTGTCCGCTGTTGACGGTCCGATGCCCCAGACGCGAGAGCACATCCTTCTTGCGAAGCAAGTCGGCGTACCGAAGATTGTCGTCTTCCTCAACAAGGTAGACCTCGTTCAGGACAAAGACCTGCTTGACCTCGTTGAAGAGGAAATTCGCGAACTTCTCACGAAGTACGGTTTTGATGGCAAGGAAGCTCCTATCGTCAAAGGTTCGGCGCTTAAGGCACTTGAAGGCGATGCCGAAGGCGTAAAGAGTATTGAAGCCCTTCTTGCGGCTCTTGATACCTATATCCCGATTCCGCCCCGCGAGGTGGACAAGCCGTTCCTTATGCCGATTGAGGACATCTTCTCCATTGAAGGGCGAGGAACTGTCGTCACTGGCCGTATTGAACGCGGACGAGTGAAAGTAGGCGAGGAAGTTGAAATCATCGGCCTCAAACCGACGCAGAAGACGACCGTGACCGGTATTGAAATGTTCAACAAGAACTTGCAGGAAGGTATGGCAGGCGACAACGCCGGTATTCTCCTCCGAGGCACGAAGAAAGAAGACGTACACCGTGGTCAAGTTATCGCAAAGCCGGGTACGGTAAACCCGCACACCGAATTTGAATCTGAAGTGTACATTCTGAAGAAGGAAGAAGGAGGCCGTCACACGCCGTTCTTCGCTGGCTACAAGCCGCAATTCTACATCCGTACGACCGATGTTACCGGTGAGGTCACCCTTCCCGAGAAGACCGAAATGGTTATGCCGGGCGACACCATTCAGTTCAAAGTGAAGCTCGTCGCGCCTGTCGCGCTTGAAGCACAGATGCGTTTTGCCATCCGCGAAGGAGGCAAGACTGTCGGCTCGGGAGTCGTCACCAAAATTGTGGCATAACGAATATTTCTACTGTATTTCTAGATATTTCAACTCTAACTCCGTCTGAAACATTTTGAAATATACTTTGTGAAATATAGAGAAATACATTGTTCACAATCAAGAAAATTATGGCAGTGAAAGCATCCACAACCGAAAAAACAGTAAAGCCAAAACGAGCCCCTCGTGCCAAAAAGGTCACGAAAGCTGAAGCTGTTCCTAAGCTTCGTATCCGGGTCCGTGCCTACGAGCACAAGATTTTGGATGCATCCATCAAGCAAATTCTTGACGTGGCGTTTCGTTTTGACGCTACCATACAAGGTCCGATTCCGCTTCCGACCGAGATTAAGAAATACACGGTCAACCGTGCGTCATTCGTTTACAAAAACGCGCGAGAGCAGTTTGAAATGCGAGTGCACAAGCGTTTGATTGATATCATTAATCCTTCACCGAAACTCATTGAAGCCCTCACCAATCTTTCGCTCCCCTCCGGAGTGACGATTGATGTTAAGATGTTGTAGAAAATTGGCCTTGCAATGCAAAGTGCAAGGTCAATTTTCAAAACCGAGCACTATTCTTATAGTGCTTGGCAACAGAAAATCAAAAACCGCCCCGACTGAAGTCGGGGCGGTTTTCGGTTGCCGATTTTTGTGTTACTATCCAACTATGCTTCAAGATTACATCTCAACCTATCTTAAAAAAGCAAAGTATGAGCGCATTGAAGGCGGGAAACAGTTTTATGCTGAAATAAAACCGCTGCGTGGTGTTTGGGCAACGGGAAAGACGAAAGCGGAATGCCAAAAGAATCTCTCGAGTACATTAGAGGGGTGGATTATTTTCCGTCTTCGCCGGAATCTCCAAATGCCGTACTCTTTCAGAGTCTGATATACTATACCTATGAAAAAGCAAGCTAAAAGAAAACAAGTTTCCCATCTAACTTTCGACACCAAGGTAGGCACGATACAGAAAAAGTATGGTGCTGACTTGGGCGTTAGTCCTGATAAGAAAATAGGCGAGTTTCTGCGTGAGCGAGGATACCCCTCTCTTGCAAAAATGCTTCAAGAGGCATAGGACGTCGCTATGTCAGAAGCTAATTTCGCTTTTGTTACCGACGCGATACTTCAGAGAAATCTTGATATAACTTTCGAGCATCTGATTGAACTTCTTTCCCTTTCCGAATCCAACAAGTACACCGAAACGCTCAAAAGTAGCTTCCGAAAAACGGTTATCATCTACACGGCTTCAATTGTCGAAGCCCTTTTGCTTTGGATGTTAAAGCAAAACACAAGTGAAGAAACCTTGGCAAAACGCCAAACCGTGTTTAAAGTGAGTAAGGTCATTTATGACATCAATCCGGCCGAGAGAATCGTACTCGGAAAAGACGAAATAAAAATAGAGAAGTGCCGATTTGAGAAACTAAACCTCGACCAAGTGAATGACTTGTGCAAAGAGCACGGAATCATATCCGATTCGATATTTAAAGATGTAGACAAAGTCCGGGGACTCAGAAATCGCCTGCACATCAGTACGCTTGCAAAGGTAGAGGGAGATTATTCAAAAGACGATTTGGAATTTGTATTTTCGGTTGCGCGGATGGTAAAGAATCTTGCAAAAGCATGATTTACGAACAGTTAATTCAGCAACAACTAAATAGTTGTGATAGTTGTAGGTTACTTGGATTCTTTTTTGCTAATTATGTAACCTATGAATATGGAACAAAGCGCAGAAATTATTTGAAAAATGGTAAACACATTTTGCCAAGCTGACCAAACAGTACCTTTTTGTAGAGTCGCATTAGCTACTGTTATTAGAGCATAGTATTCATTGTCTTGTTGTCTTTGCCCTTCTCGTATTAAAGCCAATGATTTGTTTGTGCATTCAATGCGATCTTGACGCACCACAGAGTTACATCCCTCAATTTGATTTAGCTTAAGTTGAAGTGCTGTTTCGTGTCCGCTAGAGAAAGAGAACGCAATGTCTACAGGTGGCGTACCTAACATTGCATATGTCTCTAGTTTTGTGCTCTCCACTTGATTAAAAATTTGCCACAGCAACTTGTTATTGAGGAAATTCCCAGTAATTATTTGAGCTTTGTTAAAGTCATTTATCTTTGAACTGGCAAGGTTATTTAGAAAAGCTAAAAGTAAAATCAAAACAGCCAGTATTAGCTGTAAAAACAGTAGTCTTTTTGTTTGCGCCATAACCGCCTTATCCTAACACCTTAATGGTAGTTTTCCAGTGAGTGAGCTTTACTTTTTCCACGTCCTCTGATAGTCTTTCTGCCACAACCACGGAACGGACGTTATGGATGCACAGGAACCTACGGTGTAGCCGTCGCAACAGCGAATAGGCCGCCGCGTTCAAAATCATATGAAATTCCTCTTAGGCACAAAAGTGAATATGACGCAGGTATGGGATGAGCAAGGAAATGCCCGTCCGGTTACCATCGTGTCCGTTTCGCCGAACGTAATCACTCAAGTGAAGACGGTTGAGAAGGACGGCTATAGCGCTGTTCAGCTCGGCTACGGTGTGCGCAAACCAAAGAACGTCAATAAGGCGGTGAAAGGTCATGTAAAGGAGCTCGGCAGCTTCCAAGGACTTCGCGAGTGGAAGCTTACTGTTCCCGCCACACAAGCGATTGGAGACAAAATCGGCGTAGATATTTTCAAGAAAGGTGATGAAGTTACGGTGAGTGGTATTTCAAAAGGACGCGGATTTCAGGGTGGCGTGAAGCGCCACGGTTTTCATGGAGGAAGCCGGACACACGGACAGAAACATTCGGAACGAGAGCCTGGAGCCATCGGTGGCGCGGCGCGAGCCGGAGGCCGTGTTGCCAAAGGAATGCGAATGGCCGGCCGCATGGGCGGAGAGCGGGTAACGGTCATAGGACTCAAGATTGTTGACGTGCTTCCGGAAGAAAATCTGATACTGATTGAAGGAGCGGTGCCCGGACGACGCGGGACGGTAATAGAAATACGGGGATAGCCATAATGCCAATACCGCGAATGAAGAATGCAAATACCGCAAATTAGATACGCATAATTCGCAGCATTTGCATTCGGAATTAGCGGCATACGCATTAACTAAAATGGAACACATTATTTACAACCAAGACGGAAAACAGGTAGGGAAGATGACACTTCCTGAAGCGGTATTTGGCGCGAAGTACAACGCCGACCTTCTGCATCAGGTTTCCCAATCTCTGCTCTCAAACGCTCGGCAGGGAAGTGCTCACGCCAAGAACCGAGGTGAAGTCCGTGGTGGCGGTAAAAAGCCGTGGCGTCAGAAAGGCACCGGCCGCGCGAGGCATGGTTCTTCACGTTCCCCGATTTGGGTAGGTGGTGGTGTCGCGCATGGTCCCCGAAACGACCGGAATTATTTCCGCAAGATAAACAAGAGCATGAAGCGACAGGCGCTCTACATCGCTTTGTCCAAGAAGCTGAAAGACGGCGAAGTGCTTCTCCTTAACGGTATCGCGATGCCGAACATCAAGACAAAGGACGCGAAGGAGGTACTTGTGAATCTCGCCAAACTCAAGGGATTTGGCGCGCTTACAAAGAGCAAGAACGCCGCTTGTATAGTGATTCCGGCAGCAGATACACATGTGGAGAAGAGTTTCCGTAATTTCCCTCACATTTCGGTGGGACAGGTGAAAGGCCTGAATTTGCTTGACCTGCTTACGTATAAATACTTGGTCATCGTCAATCCTGAAGAATCGGTTAAGGCACTTTCCCGCTAATACTATTTCATCATGGCATTCCTCAATTCTAAAAAAGAAAAGAAGGCAGTCCCCGCGTCCGCAAAAGCGCTGGTTCCAAAAACAGCGGCTACAAAGAAAGTTGCCACCGTGGAGGGGGTAAAGGCGGCGAAAGGTCTCGGAACGGCCCGCCCCCATATCCTTATGCACCCGCATGTTACCGAGAAAGCGAGTGCTTCAGCGGAAAAGGGTGTCTATGTATTTCGTGTCGCGACAACCGCGGGTAAACACGAGATTGCGGAGGCGATTCGCGTATTCTATAAGGTGACTCCGCTCAAGGTGACTATCGTCACTATGCCGGTTAAACGCAGAATCGTGAAAGGCAAGCTCGGTGCGTCTGCGGCGGGAAAGAAGGCGTATGTGTACCTGAAGAAGGGAGAGAAGATAGAAGCCAATTAAAAGCTTATAGCTTATAGCTGATAGCTTTTAGGAAGAGAGTCAAGTTTCTCTTTTTCTGGAGACTATAAGCTATAAGCTAACAGCTATAAGCTATGAAATTTTACAAACCAACATCCAAATCACGTCGCAGTATGACCGGTATCAACTACCGTGATTTCATCACGACCACCACGCCCCATAAGGCACTTACGTCGGGAGGGAAGCGCGACCAAGGACGCAACAACTATGGACGTATCACGGTGCGACATCAAGGTGGGGGACACAAGCGTCTCTATCGTGATGTGGATTTTATATACAATAAATTTGATATTCCCGCCAAAATCGCGAGCGTGGAATACGACCCCGACCGCTCCGGCTTCATCGGTCTCGCGGTGTACGCTGACGGTGAGAAACGCTATGTCCTTCTTCCGCTCGGCGTCAAAGTCGGTCATACGTTTTTGGTTTCCGCGAAAGCACCCGTCCTTCCCGCGAACCGTCTTCCTCTTCACGCCATACCGGTTGATACCTTCATCTATAACGTATCGCTTAAGCCGGGGGGCAAGGCGCTCATTGCCCGTTCAGCGGGAAATGCCGCGAAAGTGAAGGCGCAGGAAGGCGCGTACACATTCATTGAACTTCCTTCCACGGAAGTACGAAAGGTCATCAACACCGCGTGGGCGACCGTCGGAACCGTTTCCAATGAGGAGAATCACCTTGTTTCAATAGGAAAGGCAGGCCGTTCACGTTGGCTCGGTATCCGCCCGACGGTCCGAGGTTCCGCGCAGAACCCACCCGACCACCCGTACGGTGGAGGTGAGGGACGCCAAGGACGAGGACTCCGTCGCGCGAAGACCCGCTGGGGCAAACCGTCAGGCAAGGGACAGAAAACAAGGACGCCCAAAAAGTATTCCAACGTATTTATCATATCGCGTAGGAAAGTGGGAACAAAACGCAATTCCTCGCAATAGGAGTCCGCAGTCCAGCACCAATATCTTTTGGTGCTGTGGCGCGCACACCGAAGAAATACTCAAACGTGTTCATCATCTCTCGCCGCAAAGTCGGCAGTAAACGAGGAACCGCACTGCACTAACGCAAACCTATTCAGAAACAGAAAGTTGAAAAACGGCTCAACGGTTCCCTCCGTTGAGCCGTTTTGGCGTATCGGTTGACGTACGTCTATTCGGTGCATACACTTTCGGTATGCTTGCTAAAGGATTCCTCGGACTTCTTTCAGAGTGGGTATCGGAACAAACCGGCAAGGATAGAGCGGTTATGGACAAAGCCGCAGAGAGGTTCGGCTTGCGAAAATTTCTTGCGCACACCAAGGAGCCGGAAAAGATACTCGGTCTCTTTTCGGAGTGGCTGGTGTTTGACTACAAACAGAGCATTTTCGGCAATCGCACCGGTCTGGAGTCTTTTACGGAGCACAATCATCTGCATCTGCCCAAAGAGGAACTAGACGCCTATACGGAAATGCGCTCTTTTGAAGTTGGGCTTTTTTCGGTGAAAGAGGTAGAGCGGGGTAAAGGCGTTGTGCTCGCTTCTCTCGCTTCCGGCGCGGAGTATTTCGTGCATGATGTGAACGCGAGCTTGTCTTTACGGGGCAATGAAACGGTGTGGTCGCGTATCGCTCCTGTGCGGGAGCTCTATCACGGTGTTGGGAGTCTTTTCTTTGTTATGCCGATGCGGGTTATGGCGGGTATGCGGGAGGTTATCGCCGGATGGAAGAAAAATTCGTATGATGCGAAAGTGGTGGCTTCCTTCGCGACAGATTCTCCGAAACGCGAACAAGCCGACCCGCCTTCGTATGAAGTGTCCTTGCAAAACTTCAAAGACGCGCTTGCGAAGTGCGGTATGGCCGGCTTTTTCTCCATTGAGGCGTTTACGAAGTGGGTTTCGGACGAAACAAAATATGATATGGGCTTTGCTCCCCGCGCGCTTGACGGCCTCATTCCCGAAGACGTGGAGTTCAAGGATACGGCGGAGTTGATACGAGTTGCCGCCGAATTTACCAACAACATCCCCCGCAAGAGACTGAAAGGGAAGACCCCGAACGAGGCAATACGCGAGAGGGAAAAAAGGAAGGAGGAGGGCGACTGGGAGACGGATGTGTTTTCAAAGGAGAAGTATATTAAGGCACTGGAAAAAGCGAGCGAGTATATGGCGAAGGGTGAGTTTGAGAAGTCGTACAAAGCGTTTGAACAAGTAATACAAAACCTGCTGAAAGACAGACTCCCGTTTTTTCACGTGTTCCGGGTGTACGCCAACGCTGCCGTCTGCTGTTTTCATAAGGGAGACGAAATGTTGGGAGAAGCTCTACTGGATGCCTCGCTTCGCATCAATCCTCTGTACGACTTCGCCACACGGCAGAAAGAGCGGTATGTACATGACCCGACACAAACGGAGGAATTCAAGTCGTTCCCGAAAAAGGGACAGAAAATGATTCAAGGTTTGCGGGATGATATGCAAAAGACAGGACTGCGAATGTATCAGCACCGCGTCTTTTCAAAGTATGAGAAATTCTTAACAGAACTCGGCGTTTCTCTGGCGTACAAGGCGAAAACTGTTCCCGCGCTCTATTCGTTTGATAAAGACGGCAATCCGATGAAAAAGCCGAAAATCGGCCGTAACGACCCCTGTCCGTGCGGTTCGGGTAAAAAATTCAAAAAATGTTGCGGCAGATAGCGAATTGAGACGTACACATTTCATTCTATTTCTGTCATTCCCGCGTAGGTGGGAATCCAGTGTGTGCGGGAGAAATCTGGATTCCTGCTTTCGCAGGAATGACAAGCCGTGCTGTATTAGGAGAATATTCATATTCTCCAAACTTGTGCAATGGCGTGGATTTTGGGGCGAAAAAATGATATGGTGGGGTGATTATGGCGGAGAAATTGGACGGGAAGTCAAAAGATATTCTCGCAAAAGATAGTGCAGACTTACTTGAAAGTCCGTTGGGACGAGATATGGCGAAAAAATAATATGGAAGGATTTTGGTCATCAGTCTCTAGTTGGTGGAGCGAAAAGACAAATAGTCCACTGTATTTTACCTATCTCGGCTTCCTTGCTGTTTGGAACTGGAAGTTCTTTCAAGTAATTTTTCTCGAAAGCGCAGATTTATTTTCAACACCTCGTATCGAGTATGTTAAGTCTGCCCTCCTGTTTTCTGTACCAGTTCCTGAATCTATACCCATTTGGATAAGTGGCTTAATTGATTGGCTCGCCAATTTTTCATGGCATCTAATGCCGCCAATTATTTTCACCTATCTTGCTATAGTATATTTACCAAAACTTAACGCATGGGCTTTTGATATTCATCTCACGAATCATTTTTCTCGGAAGAGTGCTTATCGTGTTGCCAATCTTGCTTATGAAAAGGGAATGGAGCAGTCAATGAAAGAAGTTTTGGAAAGTAAAGACAGACAAATACAAACTCAACAAAAGATTCAGAAAAAAGAAAAAACACTACAAAAAACCTTAACCGATAAGGAACGGTGGGAAATTGAGTATAATGAATTTGAAAAACACCCGCTGTTTTCTAAGTTTCAAGAAATTCTTACTTCCGTTTACAAGCATAATGGAGTTATTGAATATGCCGACACTCTCTCGTTTCGCAATAAAGAGATTTTGAGTCTCGGTGCGGATATAAAGGCAGTAGCTGATGCCAAGAAGCTGATTACTATTACTGATAGCGATGGAAATGTGACAAAGATCGCATTGACCGACAAGGGAAGATTTTTTGCAGAGAAATATCTTGAGACATACTCACTGATTTAACCATTATGAACCTATCCGACAACGAAAAACGGGATGCGGTGAAAATGATACAGGAGGGCAAGCCCTTGCCGGAAAAGTATCGGTTTTTGCTGTTCGATGATGACAGAGAGGTTGAGTTGGTATGGAACGGAAAGACGAGTGAGGTTGCGAATACTGTTTTGCCTTTTCAGACCATAGAGCATATAGACGAGCCGAGAAGTGAAAACACAAAGCTCACTTCACCGCACACATTATCTCTGCTTGATACATCAGGGAGACAGGTAAAGGGTTGGACGAATAAACTGATTTGGGGAGATAACAAACTCATTCTTTCCTCGCTTAAAAACGGGCCAATGCGAAAAGAGATTGAAGCGCAGGGAGGGTTGAAATTGATTTACATTGACCCACCGTTTGATGTCGGCGCGGACTTTTCCATGAATATAGAAATCGGCGACGAATCATTCACTAAACAACCTTCCGTCATTGAAGAAGTTGCCTATAGGGACACATGGGGTAAAGGGGCGGATAGTTTTATCGCCATGATTTACGAGCGACTCAAACTCATGCACGACTTACTGGCTGATGATGGCAGTATTTATGTACACTGCGACCATAGGGTCTCTGCATACATGAGATTGATTCTGGATGAAGTATTTAGTAAACCCCAATTTAAAAACGAAATTATTTGGAAAAGGTCAACTGCACACAGCGATAGTGGCGCATACGGAAACCTACATGATGCTATTTTCTTTTACACAAAATCGGACAGATACACATTTGAAACGCAGTATGATCCTTATTCAGATGAGTATGTAAGTACCTACTATCGACATGAGGATAAAAAAGGAAAGTTTCTAGATAGAGACTTATCCGCGAAGGGTTTACAAGGCGGAGGCTATTTTTACGATTGGAAGGGTAAATCGGGACCTTGGCGATGTCCAGTCCAAACAATGAAAAGATACGAGGCAGAGGATAAAATTTACTACACCTCAACCGGAACACCTAGACTAAAACAATATATGAACGAGATGGAGGGTGTTCCCGCTCAAGATATTTGGACGAATATATTTGCAGTAAACTCGCAAGCGAAAGAAAGAGTTGACTACCCGACTCAAAAACCTGAATCTCTTTTGGAGAGGATAATGAATACATCTACAAAAGCAGATGATATGGTTGCGGACTTTTTCTGTGGTTCTGGGACAACCTTGGCTGTTGCTGAAAAGTTAGGCCGTAAATGGATTGGCTCTGACTTGGGACGGTTTGGAATCCACACCGCGAGAAAGAGGATGATTGGGGTACAAAGAGAGTTACGGAAAGAGGGCAAAGATTACCGGGCATTTGAGATTTTGAATGTCGGTAAATACGAGCGTGAGTATTATGTGAATCACATAAGCACGGACTTACGGGAGGAGGAAAAGAAACAGGTTCGGGCGAGAAAAGAAAAGGAATATATCAACCTCATTCTTTCCGCATACAAGGCAGAGCCGGTGGAGTCATTCAATACTTTTGTCGGCAAGAAGCGAGACCGACTGGTAGCTATCGGCTCGGTAGACGTGCCGATTTCTTCGGGCATGATTGCCGATATTGTCAAAGAGTGTAAGGAAAAAGGCATCACAAAGGTGGATGTTTTGGGATTTGATTACGAAATGGGGCTGGATTTTGAGGAAACAAAAAAACAAGGACTGGATATTCAGTTTAAGAAAATCCCCCGCGAGGTGTTTGATAAAAAAGCGGTGGAGAAAGGACAGGTGAAGTTCTATGATGTCGCCTACTTGGAAGCCAAGCCGCTCGTGAAAGGCAAAGGAAACAAAAAGACTATTGCGGTAGAGCTTACCGATTTTAGCGTGTTCTACAATCAAGAGGACATCGGGGAAACGGAAGAAAATCTACGGCCGGGCGGGAGCAAAGTAGTGATAGAAAACGGACAAGTAATCAAACTGTCAAAGGATAAGAAAACGGAGCTTATCGAGCGCGAAGTGCTGACGAAGCAGTGGACTGATTGGGTGGACTACTGGTCGGTGGACTTTGATTTTGAGAATAGAAAGGAAGTGGTGAAAGTAATTGACCCGAAAACAGAGAAAGAAAAAGAGGAGTGGACGGGTGGGTATATCTTTGAGAACGAGTGGCAGTCATTCAGGACGAAGAAAGATAAGAAACTGGAACTCATAACATCGGAAAGAGAGGTTGCGTCCGGTAAGTACAAAATTGCCGTAAAGGTCGTGGATATTTTTGGGAATGATACGACGAAAGTGATTGAGGTAAAGATATGAGCGATTTTGACCTAAAAGATGTGAAGAAACTGGAGGACTTGAAAAAAGCATGCAAAGAGTTCTTTGAGTTGGAGAAACCTTACGGCTGGATGATTGAAGAATTAGCAAATTCATTCTACGAAAAAGACAGTGAAATACAGGGTAATTATTTAACGGCAATCGGTCTTTTTTGCTATTCAGAAGCTATAGGACGAGAAATAATGCATTACAGACATCCAGGAACTAGCAGAAATCGTTTTTCCGGCAAGGACTGCTTCAATTTTTTTCTTAGGGAGTATATGGGTTACGGGAGCATATTGGATAAATGGCAGGATGTATATAAGTGGTACCGCCATGGATTATGTCATGAGTATAAAATAGATGGGCCGACTACAACTGGCGTATTCGTCTATTATCAGGATATACTCGCTTTTCAAGGCATGGGAGTAGATACTACAAAAGGTATACTGTTATCAGAGAAGAGTTCCAAAAGAATGTTTATTCTGCTTCCATATTTAGAGGACTTTGTTAAAGGGATAGAAAAGTTTCTTAAAGAAAAGAGCGGGATGTAAATCATTGGTTTGAAGAAGATCGTCAAACGCATGAGTGCATCGCGCTAAAAGAGAGTGAGAAACTTGTTATTGATATCCTAAAGTTAAAAGAATTTTTGTCTATTTTCTCAAATGATACGCGATTCTACTACGGCCATGACCCCCTGAATCAGAAGTCGGTTTGGTTTATTCAAAAGGCTGAAGAAATTTTCGGTAAGAATAGAGTTTTTAGCAAGTCCCTACAGAAAATCAGACATTATCTGGAAACAAAGGGTGAAAAAGTCTCAAATACAAGAGTGTTACAGCATGACGGACAAGGAGATTTTGTCTATATCCCAAAGTGCAATTTTGATGTAGAAATTAGCGTTGATGCGATAAAAACTATTGAACACTACGACACCCTCTGCTTGCTTTCAAGCGATGCTGATTTTACCTATCTTTTGCGGTTTATAAGGCAGAAAGGCAAGAAGGTGATACTTATCAAGGGCGGACATGTGGTTCACCAGCTTCGAGAGGTAGCTGATAGGGTGATAAGCGCACAGGATATTAAAAGTCATATTACGGCAATAAAGCAAAAACCTGGCGTTAAGCCAGGCCTTGCGGATCGTAATCCCGAATCCACGGGTAGGACGACCAAAAGGCCGTAAGTTAACACTAGCACATCGTATCGTATGGTTGCAACAATATGTTGCGAGCAAAAAAGTGGATAACTCATCATAATCTAACACTATATGGCTCTACACAAAGACTTTCCCAAAGACCCTTACGAAATACTGGACCCGAAAGTCCGGTGGTTTCCTGCTGATGAGAATTTGCGAGAACAAGAGGAGTATCTAAGACTCGTCGCTCCGTTTGTTCCAGAGCTCCGAAAGGAAGTCAAAAAGTGGCGGGATAACAATTATAAAGATGCGAGTGCGACAAGCAAGGCGTTGTTGAATTGGTGGTTTAAGACAGAACATACAGTTTTTGATTCAAAGGGGATAGCTGTGTCGTTTCGGTATTATTTCGCCCAGCGCGAAGCGGTGGAAACTATCGTCTGGCTTTATGACGTTGCGGGTGTTGAAAGCAAGTATGACTTGCTGAAATATGACAAGCTCGGACGAGTGAGTCCGAATATGTTCACGGAGGACTGGCTCCGGTTCGTGATAAAAATGGCAACCGGAAGCGGAAAGACAAAAGTAATGAGTTTGATTCTCGCATGGGCGTATTTTCATAAAATGTACGAGAAGGGTTCGGGGCTTGCCCGAAACTTTCTGCTCATCACTCCAAACATCATTGTTTTGGAAAGAATCAAGACGGATTTTTCGGATTTACGGATTTTCCGCGAAGATCCTGTTTTACCGGATAACGGATACGAGGGGCAAAACTGGCAGGATGATTTTCAGGTAACGCTTCACTTGCAGGACGAGGTACGGACTATATCCAGTACAGGGAACATTTTTCTTACAAACATTCATCGGGTATTTGAGGGAGATGTGAGAGAGGCGAGCTTTGATGATGAAAATACCTCGGACTATTTCCTTGGAAACAAACCCGTTACTAAAACGAATGAATCTCGAATAGACCTCGGCGAGATTGTCCGTGATATTGATGAACTGGTGGTTATCAATGACGAGGCGCACCATATCCACGATGATAAGCTTGCGTGGTTTCGCTCCATTCAAGATATCCATAATAAGCTCCTACAAAAAGGCAAAAAACTAGCACTCCAGATTGATGTGACGGCAACTCCAAAACACAATGATGGGCGTATCTTTGTCCAAACAATTTCCGATTATCCACTCGTTGAGGCTATTCATCAAAGAGTGGTAAAGAATCCGGTACTCCCCGATGAAGCGAGCAGAGCTAAATTGATCGAACGGCAGAGCGCGCTCTTTACGGAGCGATATGAGGATTTTATACGGCTTGGCGTTGAAGAGTGGAGAAAAACATACAAGGAACTTGAGCCGACGGGAAAAAAGTCAATCCTGTTTGTAATGACTGACGACACCGCTAACTGTGATGATGTAACTGATTATCTGGAGAAGAATTATTCGGACTTGAAAGGTGCGGTGCTTACTATCCACACCAACAAAAGCGGAGACATTTCCGAGACAGTCAAAGGAAAGGACGAGGAAGAATTACGGAAACTACGAGAACAGGCGAATACGATTGATAGCATGGAAAGCCCGTTTAAGGTAATTGTGTCTGTTTTGATGTTGAAAGAAGGATGGGACGTTAGAAACGTAACTACCATCGTTGGGCTGCGGGCGTATTCCGCGAAGTCGAACATTCTACCGGAGCAGACACTCGGGCGCGGACTTCGGAGAATGTTTCTCGGAAAAGAGGGCATAAACGAATATGTAAGCGTTATCGGAACTCCTGCGTTTATGGAATTCGTGGATTCAATCAAAACCGAGGGTGCAGAATTTGAGAAGCGAAAGATGGGCGTGGGTTCGGGTCCGATAACGCCAACGGTGATTGAAGTGGATAGTCAGAATGCAAAAAAGGACATTCCCTCACTCGATATCGAATTACCAATTCTTACTCCTCGGATTCAGAGGGAGTACAAAAATCTTGGAGAGCTGGACATTGCAAAGTTTGGACACAAGAAAATCACGCTGAAAGAGTTTAGCGAGAAGGAGAAGAAGGAGATTGTGTTCAAGACGGTGGTGGAAGACAAGGAACACCATCGGACAGTTTTGGAAACAACTATTGAACCTAACTATCAAAGCGCGGTAGGATTTTTCGCACAGCGAATAATGAAAGAGCTTCGCTTGTTCGGGTGCTACGACATCTTGTTTGGAAAAGTGAAGGAGTTTGTGAAAGGCCACCTATTCGAGGGTCAGGTTGCTCTTGAAGACTTGAACGTACTCCGAAACCTTTCGGAGTTGGAAGCAACTAAAGCTATCATCGAGACATTCAAAAAAGAAATAAATAACTTGACGATAAAAGACGTCGGGGACACGGAGATTAAAAATTACATAAAGGTAAGCGACAGCAAGCCGTTCGTGGTGAATGGCAAAAAGTATTTTTTACCCAAAAAGAGCGTGTTTAACAAAATTGTCGGGGATAATGATTTTGAACTGGAGTTTGCGGGTTTTCTTGAGGGGTGTGACGACATCGTTTCTTTTACCAAAAACTATGACGGAATAAAATTTAGAATTGACTATAGAAAAGCGGATGGTTCGATCTCTAATTATGAGCCGGATTTCTTTGTGAAAGTAGATATCAAAACTACATACATTATTGAAACAAAAGGTCGTGAAGACTTGGATGACCCTCTCAAAATTGCGCGACTGAAACAGTGGTGCGGGGACGCAACTGGACGTCAGAAGAAGTTCACCTATAAGATGCTCTATGTAAAACAGGAGGAGTGGGAGAAGTACAAACCGAAAAGCTTTAGCGAAGCGGTTAAGTTGTTTAAGAGTTAGTTATATTTTCCATGGAATTATTTGTGATTTTTCTAATCGGGGTTGTGGCAGGAGTGGGCGGAACACTGCTCTGGCAGTGGGTTGTGGCGCAGAAAAAGAAACCCCTCGACACTGCTCGGGGTAAAGAATCGCTGATTGAACGGCAGAAGCGGGAGAAAGAAGAAGACAAGGAACGTATCTATGGACTCTTGGAGTCAAACACCCCGCTTACTGTCGGACATGTGGAGATGATGCTCGGTATTCCCGAGTCCACCGCCACGCGCTATTTTGACGAGTTGGAGAAAGAGGGTAAAGTACGACAGGTCGGCACAACTGGACGGGATGTCCATTATGAGAGGGCATAGAGATTCTTGCCATAAACTACCCCCTCTCAATCTCCCCCTTTGAAAGGGGGAGAGGAAGAAGGACGGAACGGCTCAACGAGGAGTCTGTTGAGCCGATTCGTAATTTGACTTTTAGGGCTTATTTCTGCTAGTATTGCCCCCACACCGCAGATAGCGCAGATGACACGCAGATAGACGCGGATATGAAAGTCGGCGTCTTCTATTTTTGTCAGCGTGAATCAGCGTTTTTATCTGCGTTAATCAGCGTCTTCCATGACCCGCTCCCTCAAGAAAGGCCCCTATATTGACCCGCGCGTTTTGAAGAAGATTGCGGGGAAGCGACCGGAATCGGCCGCTCCTATTAAGACGTGGTCACGAGCCTGCGCTATTACCCCCGAAATGGTAGGGTTCAAGTTTTTGGTGCACAACGGCAAGGATTTTCCGGAAGTACTCGTGAATGAAGATATGGTGGGGCACCGTCTCGGTGAGTTCTCGCTCACCCGCAAATTCGTGAAGCACGGCGGTAAAATGCAGAAGGAGCTTGAAATGAAGAAGAAAGAGGCCGAAATCGCCGCGACACAAACCGCGAAGACAGCCGCTACGGAGGCTAAGAAATAATCATGAAAGCCATTCTGAACAACTACCGCCAATCGCCGCGCAAGATGCGTCTCGTGGTTGACGCGGTGCGAGGCAAGACGGTGCGAGAGGCGGAAGCGATGCTTTCTCTGATGCCAAAAATTGCCACCGTTCCGCTCCGCAAGCTTTTGAAAAGCGCGATAGCAAACGCAAAGGAGAACCAGAAAGTATCCGACACCGGAGCGCTCGTGATTACCGATTTTCGTGTTGACCCCGGCGTGGTGATGAAGCGTTCTATGCCCCGAGCACACGGCTCGGCGTATCAAATCCTGAAACGAACGTCCAAAGTCACATTGGTTTTATCAGAGGGTTCTTCCAAGCTAAAAGCTAAAAGCTAAAAGCTATCAGCTTTCTTTATGTCCCACATCGTCCATCCATACGCTCATCGCCTCGGTATCATCAAGGACTGGAAGTCCCGCTGGTTCGGCTTGAAAGGGCAGTACCAAAAGCTTTTGAAGGGCGACATTCTTGTCCGCGAGCTTCTCGTGAAGCGTCTTCGTGGTATGTACGTATCCGGCGTGGATATTGAACGCGGCCCGAAGCTGTTCCGTATCATCATTCGCACTTCTCGCCCCGGTATGCTTATCGGGAAGAGCGGGGAGGGGGCGGTCAAACTCAAGAATGAGCTCCTCACATTCGCGAAAAAGAACAACCTTTCCGGCTTTGAGAATCTTAAGCTTGATATTGAAGAGGTCCGTTCACCTGAATCAAATGCCGCCATTGTCGCGCATATGGTCGCGGAAAGTCTTGAGAAGCGCCTTCCGTTCCGCCGTGTGATGAAACAAACGATTGATAAAGTCATGGCCAACCGCGATGTTAAAGGCGTGCGTATTTACCTCGGGGGCCGGCTCGGCGGCGCGGAAATGGCGCGCACCGAAGAACTCAAGAAAGGACGCATCCCGCTTCAGACGCTCCGCGCGGATATTGACTATGCCCGCGAACGCGCTCATATGACGTATGGCGATATCGGTATCAAGGTGTGGGTGTATAAAGGAGAAAT
>Ga0075991_113_pt1 | contig 17811 bp, 15 predicted proteins | sample RifGroA2_FD_68061 | JGI IMG/M metagenome (GOLD analysis project Ga0075991, IMG submission 68061) | Parcubacteria bacterium GW2011_GWA2_49_9
CCACCCATTCCTGAATGCCGTCTTCTTCCACGATGGAGCGCTTGGTGTTGAGGTTGTAGACATCCTTGCTCCAATTCTGCACGGTGGTGTATCGGCACCTTGCGCCTTTCTTAACGAAGATTTCCACGACTGCCGCGTGAAGCGAATCGGTGTTGTAGACGGGTGCGGTACAACCCTCAATGTAATTTACCGACGCGCCTTCTTCAACAATAATCAGCGTGTGTTCAAACTGCCCCGACGCTCTCGCGTTCATCCGGAAATAAGTTTGGAGCGGCAAATCCACTTTCACACCCTTCGGGATATACACGAAGCTCCCGCCCGACCAGACCGCCCCATGAAGCGCGGCGATGGTGTGGTCCTTCGGCGGAATACAACGGGTCATAAAGTATTCTTTAACAAGGTCGGGGTATTTCTGTACCGCCGTGTCGGTATCGCAGAAAATCACTCCTTTTTCTTCCCACTGTTTTTGCAGATTCTGATAAAATCCTTCGGACTCATACTGCCCGATGACACCCGCGAGAAACTCGCGCTCCGCCTGCGGGACACCGATCTTCTCAAACGTATTCTTGATGTCTTTCGGGACTTCTTTCCACGACTTATACCTCCCCTGCTCGGTTCGCTGATAATACGTCATCGCGTTAAAATCTATCTTCGTCAAATCCGGCCCCCACGTCGGGAGCGGCATTTTCGTGAAGAGGTCATACGACGCGAGACGGCGTTCACGCATCCACTGCGGTTCGTTTTTGATGGCCGAAATGTCTTCAATAACCTCGCGGGAAAGCCCTCTCTTGGTCTGAAAAATAAACCGCTCGGGTGAGGGTGTGGAAATCTCCGTCTTGAACATGTGTATATTTTCGGTTTTCATATCATTTGTGACTTCCGTGAGTGGTTCTCATTCCCCCTTAGTAAAGGGGGTGTCCGAGTCTTTGAGGGCGGGGGTTATGTCCTCCTTACTAAGGGAGGTGCCGAGGTCTTCCGAGGCGGAGGGTGTTACATCTCTCCTCCGACGTCACGTCGGAGTGCTCCCTTTACTAAGGGAGAATTCAGACTTGGGGCCTGTCTGCTTCATTCTTTTTCTCCCGTGATGAACGAATAGCCCTTGTCCTCAATCTCTTTGGCGAGCTCGGGACCGCCACTCCGGACAATGCGGCCGGTGTGCATAACGTGTACTTTATCGGGTTTGATGTAGCGGAGCAGGCGGTGATAGTGCGTGATAATAATAACGCTCACATTCTTCGCCCGCAGTGCGGAGATTTGCTTGGCGACCAGTTTCAGCGCGTCCACATCAAGCCCAGAATCAATTTCGTCAAAGATGACGCACTTCGCGGGAAGGATTGCGAGTTGGAGCATTTCGCTTTTCTTCTTTTCGCCTCCGGAAAATCCTTCATTCAGTGAGCGCGAAAGGAACTCTTCGGGAAACCGCATTTTCTTCGCGGTTTCCTTAATACGCTCGGTAAACTCAATCAGTTTGGTTTGTTTCCCCTTCTGTTCACGTTTCCGAAGCGCGATGGTAAGGAGATTCGTGAGAGATACCCCCGGCACAATTTGAGGATTCTGAAACGCGAGCATAATCCCCGCGCGGGCGATTTCATCGGTCGGCATCTTTGAAATGGTTTGTGTTCCGAACAAGATGTTTCCTTTCGTAACGGTGTAGTGCGGGTGCGCGAGAAGCGTGTTCGCGAGCGTAGACTTGCCCGAACCGTTCGGGCCCATAATCACGTGTGTTTCCCCCTGCCGCACGGTCAAAGAGACGCCGTGTAAGATAGGCTTCTTATGCGCGGTGACATATATGTCTTTAATTGAGAGTGTGGGCATGAAAAATGTTCGAATGGCTTCTTAGTATACGCCCAGAGAGGGGCTGTCAACACGGTTGTTTTGTGGTATAAGAGTAGGGTATGAAGACAGCATCAACCAAGAAAATCATCGCGACAGTTGAGAAGATTCTCTCGGAATTCAACCCTATTTTTGAAGCACACGGCGGAGGAGCGGAACTTGTCGCAGTTGAGCACGATACGGTCACGCTTCGCGTTATCGGAAATTGCTACGGCTGTAGCCTCGCTCCTATGACCTTCGGTATGGGCGTGGACGAGATGATTCGGAAAGAACTCCCGCAGATAAAGGAAATTAAGTATACGGTGTAGTCGCCTCTTTCTTCTCCTCCTTTCCAAGGGGGAGATTGAGAGGGGGTAGGATGCAAAATTAAGTTAGACCGACAGTAGTTTGTTTTTGCATAATTTTGATTCGTTAAGAATGGAATGTGAAAAAGATAGGTCGCCTTGGGAAAATACTGCCGCGTATTTTCCCAAGGCTACCGTGACGACAAAATACCGACCTTACCGGCGTGCTTCCGCTTGACTGCCCCCTCTGGCTGATGCTTGCCTTTCCTCGATCGGTCTTTCGAGGAACAATTTCCAAGCAGGAGTGGCGCCCTTGCCTGTCATGACCAGAGCCAAATCACTCGGTTCAACTGGTTTTTGAGCAGGTTTGGAAGGCTTACGCCCTTTTCGTGGTGTCATAAAGAACTCCTTCATCCGCACATTGTGTATCCCTTTGTTTTCGTTCGAAAACAAAAAGCCCAGGCCCCCTGCGGTGGAGAACTGGCTCATATTAGTTTCAAGTTTCGAAGTAGTCGTAGACTGAAAGGAAAAAGTTTAACGAGAGAAACAAACACGAGCAAACGCTCCACCGTTGTATGCGGCTAGCGCTAGGCTTAGAAGGCTCTGTGTGCTCGTTTGCATAGTGTTTGTATGGTAATCCAAGACTAAAAAGCTGTCAATATCAAAAATCTTTTTCGTTTGACATTCTTCGAAGTTCGGAGGTGTTGCTCTTTTCACTGTGCTCACTAGAAGAATTCTTTATTTCTCCTCCCATTTCTCTGCTTATTTGCTCACTTGTGCGCACAAGTTCAAGCTCACGCTTTGTATAGTCATCTGGCCCAACAGGTACAATCTGGCCACGAACTCTTATCTGCACGGGCACATGAAATACATTGACGACTTCGATTTCTCCGAGGTCCGTTATTCCGAAACTCTTCTTCTGTGCTATCTCCCATGCCCGAGCTTTGGTTTCCAATTCAGTTCCAGATGGAGCACGCCCTTTTGCGACATTATCATAGTAGGAATGTAAAAGTGTTTCTATTGGCTTGCCTGACTGCTCAAATGCGCGGTCAAGTCTTTGAACATCCGGATCATTTTCAATATCTTCATTTGTCAGTCCCTTTTTCTCCGTCGTACATCCTTCGCCCGCAAAAGCCGCAGCGGCAACCGCGCCAAGCGTCGCGGCCGTTTGTAATGTTTTCTTCAGATTATTCTTCTTCTTATCTTCCTGCGCATAAGCGTCAAGGTTGGGTTGTTCAAAATTCATATATGTTTCTTCTGAATATTTTTCTTCTGTATAATCTTTGACAAAAATGCCGGAATAGATTTTATACAGCTGACACAAAAATCGTGCCGCCCAAACCTTCCAGCAATGCTAAAATTCACCCCGACTGAGTCGGTTTTGACTATCTTTCCGCACGAATCACAATAACTCTTGAACATATCGCCAAGTATACAATAGCCGCTATCCTTAATACTACTGTGGATGGGAAATCTGGACTGGATTCCCTTTTAGTCTACGACTACTCCGCTACTGCTCCGCCACGGGAATGACAGAACGTTAAGGATAAAGGATGGGTGATTAAGGATTTTACTTTTTTTGCCACTTCTCTACCGTTACAAGCAAAGGAGAGCCGATAAAAATAGACGAATACGTTCCGGCGATGATACCGATGAGGAGGGCGAGAGAAAAATGTTTGGTGATTTCGGGACCGATGAAATATAGCACGAGGAGCGCGAGTACGGTGGTGAGCGAGGTGTTGATGGAACGAACGAAGGTTTGTTGGATACTATCGCCGACGATAGTTGAGAAATCCTTGCGGTCACGCACTTCGTGCGAGACTTTGAGATTTTCACGAACGCGGTCAAAGACGACAATCGTATCGTGCACCGAAAAACCGAGAACAACGAGGAGTGCCGTCACGAACAGTGTATCCACTTCATACCCAGCATAGTGTCCAAAAAATGCGAAAGCACCAATCGGTACGAGGACGTCATGCAGAAGTGCCACCACCGTGATAATACCGTACTTCCAAGACGCGACCGGAAGGGACACTCTGCGAAATGCGAAGGTGATGAAAAGCACAATACAGAGAATGACGAGCGCAATCGCGACAAACGACTTCCCCACCGCTTCTTTTCCGAGAAGCGGACCAATGGTATCAAAACGTTCTTCCACTATTTTCTTTGTCCCCTTGAACGAAACGGCATCGCGCACGGCTCCCTGTTCCGTCTCGGTGAGGTCCTTCATCCGGATAATGTAGCTCTGTTCCTTCGTGGGACGGACCGACGCGTCAACCTCAAGCGGTTTAAGCGCTTCTTCTACGAGTGCCTTCTCGGGTTTGCCGTCCGGATACGTCACCTCAAAAAGCGAACCCCCTTTAAAATCAATACCGGGTTTGAGACCCCACAGAGCGAGTGCGGCAACAGAAGCCGCGATGACGAGGCAAGAGAGGATATAGAAGAATTTTCGGTGGGTGACGATAAACATACAATCTCGACACTAATTACTAATGAGAGCGAATAACACTAATATCTCGCAGTCTTTTCTCCATTCGTGTCATTCGTCTTAATTCGTGGATTGGTGTCGTGTTAATTTACTCCCGACCCAAACAACGCTTTCACAAACTTGTTTTCTCCTTTTACACCGAGGGCCTTAAGAAGTGTCCGCGATGCGGTGATTGCCGTAAACATACTGGTGACGACACCGATAAAGAAGACGAGCGCGAAACCCTTAATCATCGGAGTTGAAGCGAAGTAGTACAAAATGACGGCGGTAATGATGCTGGAGGTATTTGAGTCACGAATAGAACTCCACGCGCGGTGAAATCCTTCTTGAATCGCGTCGGGAAGCACGCGTCCTTTGCGGAGTTCTTCTTTCATACGTTCAAAGATGAGGATGTTCGCGTCAACCGCCATACCGAGCGAGAGAATGAACGCGGCGATACCGGCGGCGGTGAGCGTCACGGGAATGAGCTTAAAGAGAGCGAGGTTGAGCGCCACGTAGATAGCGAGCGCGATGGTGGCAAGAAAGCCGGGGAGACGATACCAGATGATAAGAAAGAGGGCGATAATCGCGAATGACCAAAGCCCCGCGTGTACGCCCGCCGCGGTTGCTTCATCACCAAGCGATGCTCCTACGGTCTGCGTGGACGCAAGCGCGATAGGCAGGGGAAGCGCTCCGTAATTTAAATTGCGAACCAAATCACGCGCTTCGGTCGGCGTGAATCCACCGGAAATCGTCGCGGTACCGCCCGTGATTTCCTGTCTGATAACAGGCACCGAAATCGGCGCTCCATCCAGAAAAATCGCGAGTGTCTTACCGACATTCTCTTTGGTCAGTTTCGCGAACAACTTTGACCCTTCGTCATTGAACTTAAGCAGAACCTGCGGTTCCCGTGTGGTCTGGTCAAAGACAAGCTGTGCTTTCTCCAAAAGACGTCCGGTGAGTGGAGTCGCGATAAATGCTTCGCCGAGTGTTTTCTTAGCGAGCTCTTCCTCCGGCAAACCCTCGAGCGCGGGATTGAGCAATTTGAATTCAAGGAGCGGTGTCACTCCAATCATGTCGGTTGCCTCTTTGAGGTCGGTTACGCCGGGAAGTTCCACGATAAGACGCTGTTCCCCGCCACCGAGCACCCCACCTTCTTCTACCTGAACGATGGGTTCGGAAACACCAAAGAGATTCACACGCTTTTCAATAACCTCGCGTAAACTATCCATAGCGCCCTGTATGTCGCCGCCTTCCAATTCAAGCCTGCTTGTATCGGCGCGGTAGACAAGGTGCGAGCCACTACGGAGGTCTAGCCCGAGTTTGAAGGCAAACCGTGAACTCACGGTAGCGGTTACCGGAGTGGTTGAAGCAGTCGTAAGCGTAACGGGTGCCGGTACGGGCAGTTCAGTCGTATAGACAAAATAGCCGACTAAAGCGGCTACGGCCAAAATCACAAAGGCGCCAAAACGGTATTTCCACATGGGCGTTAGTGTAACGGATTATTCAAAATACACAAAGTTGACAGATTGTATATATTAGTGTATGCTACTGTGGAACGTCCTTTCAACAAACAAACTACTATAACTAATCTATGAGTATACTTCCATTCGTCTTCGGCTTGCACTTCGGCGCATTCTTTTTCCTCGTCAGTATAGCGATGCCTCTTTTCGTCACTTGCATTCTGCACGCGATGTCATACTGCTCATACGAACCAAGAGAAAAGAAAGCCTTCTGGTGTGACGTTGGTGTCGCTCTATTGGGGTGTGGTTTGATCTATGCTCTTCAACAGACATCCGCGACGATAGGGCAACGGGTTACTCCCTACACTGACGGGGGGTGGAACGTGTCGATGTGGCTCACCGGCATCGCCCTCTCAGTGGGGATTGGCTTTGTTGGTGTCATTGTCCGAAAACGGACATGGGGGAAATCCCTCTGCCGACAATAATCGTCAGCTGAATTCATGGCTTGCCTTTCGGGGTGAGCCTTTATTTTACCCTAAACTCTTTCTTCAATTCTTTAATCCCCTCCTTGTAACCAAGGACTATCCTATGTAATGCCAAATCAGGGGAATTTCTTGTTTTTTGCTACCTTAGGTTTGTAGAAGTTAAACCTCTACAAACGTTTCTGTAGAGCCATATTCAATGGCTAAGCTCATTTAGCCATTGAAGGTTAAACCCGCCAACGGGCTGGCGGGGTTAATCCTTGATTCCAAATTCCTTTTTGAGCTCCTTAATCCCCTCCTCCAGCGTCACCTCGGGCGTCCAGCCAAGAAGCTTTTTCGCGAGTGAACTGTCCGCGAGCGTGTCATGCGGTTCTATACGAGGTGGTTCGTGCACCACCTTTCCCCCAATAAGTTTCGCGAGTTGATTGACCGAGAAGTTTCTACCCGCCCCGATATTAACAACCTCTCCCTTCCCCACTTTCGTGCTTTCCATCGCGAGAAGATTTGCCCGTACCACATCTGAAACATGCGTGAAATCGCGCGTTTGTGTACCGTCGCCCCAAATCGTGAGTGGTTTCCCCTCCTTTCGCTGTTTTAGAAATTTACCGATAGCAAGCGCGTACGCGCCGTCGGGATTAAGCCGAGGACCATACACATTGAAGTAGCGTAGACTTACTGTTTCAAGTCCGTGTACCTCGCTCCACACCTTCGCATACAATTCGCCAACGTATTTCTGGAGACCGTACGGGCTTTTCGGATTCGGTATCATCGTTTCCGTGAGAGGCATCGTCTTCTGGTCGCCGTACGCAGAGCTGGAAGCGGAATAGATAACCCTCTTTACACCTCCTTCTTTCGCCGCAATAAGCACATTCAGTGTACCGCCGACATTGACATCATTCGTCTCTATCGGATGTTCAATGGAATATTGCACTCGCGGGAGTGCGGCGAAATGAAAGACGTAATCTGCTCCTTTGATAATCGGCTTAATATCTTCCAGATTTCGGATGTCTGCTTTATGGAACACCGCTTTCGGATTTACGTTTGCTTTGTCGCCTCCCGACAGGTTGTCAATAATATGTACGTTAAAACCACGCGTAACGAGCGCGTCCGTCACATGCGAGCCGATAAAGCCAGCACCGCCGATAACGACAACTTTTACACCCTTCTCCTTTTTTTTGTTTATCGTCATAAGTATTCACTATAACCCCTATTTTGCTTCTGACGTTATCGGAAATTCCAATCACCAAACACCAATAACCAAATAAGCCGCCGTAATTACCACCGCTTTCTTCTTGGTTATTGGATATTGATTATTGGTTATTCAAAGTTCTACACCCCGCTTCGGGAGAGTAGAACTTTGACGGTTTTCAGCGCAATCTTGATATCAAGCCAGATGGAGCGATGCTTCAGGTAATATAGGTCGTAGGAGAGCTTGGTTGCGGTTTCGTCCGGATTCGCGTCCACTTTTGGTGGCGTCTTGTGGTACAGCTGAGCCCAACCGGAAAGCCCCGGCTTGATGAGGTGGCGGATGTTGTAGTGCGGTACTTCGCGCTCATAGACTTCCACGAGTGACGGAAGTTCCGGACGCGGTCCGATGAGCGACATTTCTCCGTGGAGCACGTTCCACAGTTGCGGAAGTTCGTCAATTCGGGTTCGGCGGAGAAACGCTCCGACACGAGTTACTTTATTCCCCGCTTTCAATTCCGGACGCCCTTTATCGTCCCGCGACATCGTCCGGAATTTTATGGTCCGGATAATGTTGTTGTTAAGGCCAACTCGTTCTTGAGACACAAAGAATGCCCCGCCGTCGTCGAGTTTGATGGCGATGTACACAAACGGATACGCGACAAGTGAGAGTAGACCGAGGGCAAGAGAAATAACGATATCCATAAAACGTTTGAGAAAATCGTAGGTAAAACGCGAAGAAACTGAAGAAATATGTTCAAGGAACCAATGATACCGCACGAGCGAAAGCGGAATACGGTCAAACACCTCCTCATACATATCGTGCATATCCACGAATTGAATACCAGAGGAAAGAAGACCATACAAGTGCGGCAAGAGTGTCTGCACTTCCCTGCTATGGAGGTCTAAGACAATGAGGGTGATGTGTTCGGCAGAAAGTCGGCTGATGCTACTGGAGATGTCGGCTTTTGAAAGTGAGAGTGTGTCTACGGTAAAGGCAAATCGTATGCGATATCGTGGGTTCTGATTAATCTCCCGCACAATCCTTTCCATTTCTTCACCATTTCCGATAATAACGGCGTTTTGTTTTTCCGTAGAAGCAGCCGAATGGAGTCGATAGCGTCTCCAGAAAAACAAGAGGACGGATGAAACAAAAAGACAGATAAACAGGTTAATCCTAGGAGTGATCTTAAACGCAGGAATGAAGTAGAAGAAGAGTACCGCGATAACGACATTGAGCGTCAGCGCGCGTGAAAGAAGTTGCGGAAGTTGTTTTTGCAAAAATAAGGTGTGCTTCTCATACAGTCCCGCGATGAAAAAGACCAGCGTCCAGAGTAGAAAGACGAGGGAAAAAGGAATGAAATGAAGTGTGAACATCCTCGTAAACTCTTCACTTCCAAGAGAGCCGTACCGAATGAACAGCGTGAACAAGAGAGAGGTATATAATATGACGAGGTCGCCGAGGAACAGGAGTAGCGCTTCGGCACGATGTGAGAAGTTCATCCCGTAGTGAAATTTCAGGTCGTTTCCCTGCGGAAACTTGTACTGAAATGTATAATTAGTTTGGTAACGAGATACCGAGAAAGACATTCGACCGGCTACTATAAATCTCCGCAACCTGAAATTCTACTACGGGACATGCAGTGGTTGATATCATACAACAAAAATCGGTTTTGACAACCGACTCTTCTATAACCCTTGCAACTATACTTATGCTACGCGACCTCCAATACACCTCTCTTCTTAATTCCCCCTTAGTAAAGGGGGTGCTCCGATTCTTATCGGAGCGGGGGTTGTTACATCCCTCCTCCGACGTCACGTCGGAGTGCTCCCTTTCTTAAGGGAGAATAAGAAAATCCATGCATGATTAAGAGACAAAAAATCATTTTCGTCATAACCAAAGGAAATTTCGGCGGAGCTCAACGCTACGTCTTTGACCTTGCTTCGCATCTTGATACGGAACATTTTGACGTAGCGGTTGCGGTCGGAGAAGGGACAACACTAAAAGAAAAATTACAGATGAATGGAATTCGTGTTATTTCTCTTCCAAATCTGCAACGCGATATCGCTCTCTTCGCGGATGTCAAAACCCTTTTCGCGCTTTTCTTCCTATTCAGACGCGAGAGGCCTGACGTGATTCATCTCAACAGTTCAAAGGCGGGTGGCCTTGGCTCTCTCGCGTTCCGTTGTTTCCAATTTCTTAACTTCCTAACAGCTAAAAGCTATAAGCTAAAAGCTATCTTCACCGTGCATGGATTCGCTTTTTATGAAAATCGGTCGTGGGCCGCGCGTACGGCCATAAAGTGCATCTCGTGGTTCACGATACTTTTCTCGCACGCAACCATCATTCTCAATAATCGGGATATGCAAGCGTTCTCAGGGTGGCCAGCGGTACGAAATAAACTGCGGAACATTAAACTTGGTATCGGTGAGATACCGGCGTTTGGAAAACAGGAAGCGCTCCTCAAGCTGAACACGGCTGGAATGACGGCGGGCAGTGGCCCGCTTATCGGCGTTATCGCCGAACTGCATAGAAATAAAGGTCTCCAGTATCTTATTGAAGCACTTGCCCTTTTGCCCACCGCGATATCACTGTGCATTATCGGTAACGGCGAAGAACGAGAAAACTTGGAGCGGCTCGCGCGCGAACGCGGCGTGTCTTCGCGGGTCTTCTTCGCTGGCTTTCTGGAAGGGGCATCACGCTATGTAAGCGCATTTGACCTTTTTGCCCTCCCTTCCATTAAAGAAGGTACGCCCTATGTGCTGTTGGAGGCCGGAAGCCAAGCGGTCCCCGTCGTGGCTGCTGACGTGGGTGGTGTAGGAGAAGTTATCGTGAACAATCAAACAGGATTTTTAGTCCCTCCGAAAAATCCGACACTCCTCGCGGAGAGTATCGGCTACTCTATTGCTCACCCCGAAGAAGCGCGCCGCTATGGGGAAGCACTCCGCAAAAAAATTGAAACGGAGTTCGGTCTTGAACGTATGCTAAAGGAAACAATCGCGGTATACGCAGGAACTACTCGGTCGTGACGCCGACAAATTCGTTCTGCATCTCCTCTTTATGCGCGGTTCTCCGATACCGGCGCATACCCATAAGAATGCCGAAACCTGCGAACAAAACGAGCATGTTGGTGCCGCCATAGCTCATAAATGGAAGTGTAATGCCGGTCACGGGAAGAAGCCCGATGTTCATCCCGATATGAATGAGGAATTGGGACATAATAAGGATGGCGAGTCCAAGCCCGTAGAGGATTTCAAAGTTAGACAAGCCATGCAGTGCGTTCCGAAGAATACGCCAGATAATGACGCCGTAGCAGATAAAAATCACGATGACTCCCATAAATCCCCATTCCTCCGCGAACGCGGCAAACACGAAATCTGTCTCGTATTCGGGGAGAAACTGGAGGCGCGACTGCGTCCCGTACCCCACCCCTTTCCCGAACAGTTCTCCCGACCCGACCGCGATCATGGATTGATACGCGTTATATCCGGAACCGCGTATATCGGTAAGTGGATGGAGAAACGTGACAAGACGCTGTTTCTGGTAGTCCTTGAATACAAAGGACCACAGGAAAAGCCCTGAAATCGCGCCGATAAGGGCGACCGTCATCAAATGCTTTTTTGAGATACCGGAGAGCATCACCATACCGAACCAAAGGCACGCGATAACAAGCGCTCCTCCGAAGTCTGGCTGAAGAAGGACAAGAACAAACAGAATGAATGCGTAGATTCCAGAAACGAGAATGTGTCGTATATGCGCGATTTCAATATGCCTGCGGGAAAAATATTTCGCTAATACCAAGATAAGAATAAGCTTCACCGGTTCAACCGGCTGAACACTGAATAGTCCAAAGTTAAGCCATCCGTGAATGCCGCGGGTGGTGCCCAAGAGAAAGAGAATGAGGAGAAGCAAGCACCCTCCGAGAAAAAGACCGAAAAGTACGTCGCTTCTGCGCAAGAACCTCCAGTCAATAAAACTGCCCGCAAAAAAAGCCGCGCAGGACAAAAGGAGCCAAACAAGCTGTTTAGAAAAATAGGGGTTTGCCGAAGCTGGCGCTTGCGTCGTACATATCGTTACAGGAAGAGTTTCCGCCGTCGCCACTTCTTGCTCTTCGCACGGTACGGGAACCTGCTTCTCAAACGAATACATGGTCACGAGACCCGCCGCGACAATCGGAAGCACCGCAAGAAACAGTATCCAGTCGATTGAACGAGGGGTCGTCGCTGTAGAGATGTGTTTTGCGAGAGACATAATGACAATTTCTAATTCACCTAATTACCTAATTCCTAATAAAATTCACAAGGCACAAATCGGGTTTCGGCCTTTTATTAGAAATTAGATAATTAGAAATTAGGTAATTCCCTTCTTAGGGTGTTCCCGGAACGGTATACAGCACTTCAATACGCGCGGGTTCGTCGAGCTGTCGTGGCCAGGTAAAGGTGAGGAGTGTACTCTCCTCTCCTTTAAGCTTCTTGAGGGCCGTCGCGGACGTCGCGATAACGTTCCCATCGGTCCCGAAAAGCAGGACAGTCGCCTCAATACCCTCCACGGCCACACGGGATGGATTACCGATAACTACCTGCAGGAAAGAGCCGGTTTCTCTCGCGGTGAAGCCTTGGGTGCGGAGCGTGAGCGCAGGCTCGGTCATACGCACAAAGACCGGCTCCGACGTAAAAGCGAACGTAGCCCTCGTAGGTGTCCGAGTACCGGTTTTCATCTGCCCTTCAAAAATCGCGAAGACTTTTCGCGGCGGGATAAACGCGACTCCGTGTCGTTCATATAAAAGAAGGTTCTCATCATCGTAGAGTTTAAACACATACGGAACGCTTCTCGCTCCCGCCCCCGCGTTGCGGTTTTCAACAGAAGCGACAGCCCCCCACACGCTCTCCTCAACTTCAAGCGTCCGCACAAAGTGGATGAGGGGCGCACTCACATCGGCCTTGCACATACGGAGGCACGACCCACCGCAGTCTATCCCGCGCTCATTGCCGTCTTTTTCGTTATTCGCGCAATTAGGGGCCTTATAGAACGAAAAAAGGCCGTATCCGCCGAATACGACAATGAAAAACAGGACGACCCCGCTTATAAAGAAAAGTTTGCGTTGTTGCGCCCAGGAAAGCATATGAAGAAAGCTGTTAGCTTCTAGCTGATAGCTTTTAGCACTGAAAAGGCGGGTGCTAAAGACAAAATTATAATAGCACAAAATCCGACACTGGATTCGGTCGGTTTTCGGTTTGAGTTTGAAAACTTTGTTCTGGCGACAACCCCGCACTAAAGCCGAAGACGGCTTAGTACGGGGCATGCCTACTTCGGGTACCACGTGCCCCGTAGCGAGATGGACTCCGCTATTGGAGTTGGCGGAGCAAGGCTTAACTTCAGAGTCCCCGGTACCAAAATTAAATACTGGGAGCTGGCGGCTACCTACTCTCCCCCGCTCGCGCGAGGTACCATCGGCTCAACAAGGCTTAACTTCCGAGTTCGGAAAGAGATCGGGTGTGACCCCTGCGATAAGCCACCAACTCTCAATATTTAACCTCTGTGATTTTGGTACGGGGCACCGTCGGAAAGTTCCCGATTTGTCTACTCACGAAGCTCCGTAGTTACAAATCGCAATCCGCCAAAGGCTTTGCGTCGGCGGAAGATCGGGTGTGACCCTTGCGATAAATCACCAGAACAAAATATTCAAGCTTCTTTTTCTTATTCTCCCCTATTAAGGGGAGCACACGCCGTCTGCGGCGGGAGGGGTGTGCGTACGTCCCCACTTTAGACTTCTAACTTAAATCTTACCACTATTCTTGAAGACGGGATAATGAATCCCGAACACGCGAATGCGTTCAGGAGTTGGTGGAGAGAGCAGGATTCGAACCTGTATATCAGCTATGACATAGCTGCGCTCTACCGTTGAGCTACAACCGCCAAAATTTCGGTGGAGGTGGTGGTGCCTGCTATTGAGAGGCGTCTCCACACAATTACCTCCACCTAGCGATCGCGGCACTTCACCATTGAAGCGTCTGCGAAAGCTAAATCCATTATCCAGTCTTCAAGATTTACCCGTTCAAATTTTGCGAAGCAAAAATTGCTCGGGTTAACAGATATTTCAATGTGCTTCTTCTGAAATCATTCGAGCTTAGAGCTTCGAACTTCTCCGCCTTCGGCGGAGTGATTCCATGGAGCAGGATTAATTTCCCGAGACGCTGATTCACGCTGATACAAACGCTGATTCACGCTGATAAAGAAATTCTTCATCTGCGATTATCTGCGTCATATCCGCGTTTATCCGCGTACACGAAGTGTGGATACAAGTTTCCCGACAGGATCGACCAATTAGTATGCCTCGGCTAAACGCATTACTGCGCGTACACCTAGCACCTATCAACCTAGTCATCTCCTAGGGGTCTATAACGATTCCTCATCTTAGGGACGGTTTCCCGCTTAGATGCTTTCAGCGGTTATCCGGTCCGAACATAGCTACCCTGCGGTGCCCTTGGCAGGACAGCAGGTACACCAGAGGTCCGTAGTTTTTGATTCCAAGGTTCAACCTTGAATCGGGAAAAAGGTTGAACCTTAATCCCCAATCAAAAACTACGGCTGGAGTCGGCGTATTATAGCGGTGTTTTCCGAGCGTCGAGCGCTCGGGCATCCACTATCTTCATCCTGCGTAGCTTTACGCGAAGCAGGAATCCAGTCGTTACGGGGTTATATCTGTTCAGATTTTTGGGGTCAAGTATGCACTTGACAAAACACATCTCTATGCAGTACATTCCTCTGGAAAGAGAAAGGCACACCATGATTGAGTTATCGATTGTTATTGTTACCATAGTCCTCTATATCCTCGTCATCCTTCCCTCAAAGGAAGAAATTGAACGGAACCTATAGAGCTCTCCACGATAGCACTACCCACTGGTCACTGATAGGCCGTCAGTGACCTTTTTACAACCCAAAAATCTGAACAGATAAACTTCCCACGGTATTAACTTTCCGATATTTAGCCGAACGCTTGGGACCATCCAAGCCGAATCGTATCAGAAAGCTTCCACCGTTATTAGCCGCATTGTCATCACACATTACTATGTGAAGTAGCAATAATTTACTAAGAACGAAGCCCTTCAAGAATCAACGCCTGCAGCAGATAGGAGACCAACCTGTTTTACAACGGTCTGACAATTTTACACCCACAATTACTTGTGGCTTAGACTATACCTTTCCCGATTTTTCCAGTGTCGGGACTGACGTGTTAGCAAAAGTGTTACCTTCCGCTCCGCCCGCAAATGCGAGCAAGTCGTTACGGGGAGACTCGTATGCCGTACCTTTCCTTTAGAAAAATAAGGATACGATATTGATCTTCTTTTATGAATGAGTGGGTACTAATGGTACCGCCACTTTCTGTTCTTGAACCGTCATCCATAAACCAGATCGCAAGTGCCTGCGGAGAAAGCATCTTCTCAATATAGAGCGGCAGAATCTTCTTTCTGTCGTAAAAATATTGATACAGAATTCCAAACTCCCGAATGCTTCTGGTATGAAAATACCACGAAACTTCCGTGAGATTTCGCTTAGGATTAACCCAAGTTATCTGTTTTGGAGGAGTAACTACGAACTCTTTCAACTGTTCGTACTTCCACCAAACATATTCTTTTTGCTTATCTCCATGATGGATGCGGAGTCGTGCGGTTATTGGTGCACGCGCTCCCACCGATCTACATTCAAGTCTTGCATCTCCTAACAGCGACCCGACAATGATGTCGAATTGCTGTGGAAATAATGATTGCAACCTTCCCACGATATTGTCCATTACCTTCCATTTTATCACGAAAGGCACTCGGACTTCACCGTTATGAGTCAGTTTACTTTGTTCTTTCTTTTATTTTGAAGAGATACTCCTAATATCCCTATCCTCGTAGAAAGACTCTTGCTGGGCTCACATCCGTTTACCCAGCTCACGTACCACTTTAATTGGCGAACAGCCAAACCCTTGGGACCTCATGTATTTGTTCTCTCGCGTTCCCGCGAGTATCAGACTATTCCATCACCGTACTATCGTTGTTACCAACACATAGTCTTAGGTGCAAGCCGTGTGATACCTCCTTTTATGGAGCATATCTCATCCGCCGAATATTGGCGGAATCAGTCGTTAGAGGAGACGGGTATCTTGATCATTGTCGCAAAGTTCTTACGCCGGTTTTTGGACCGAACATTCAAACTGGACAACGCATCAGCCAATCGAGCGTTCTTCAAAAGGTCATCTGGAATATGTATAATGCTTTGCAAAATTTGCAACGCAATATCGATTTGTTTGCGCTTCAGTCTGCTATAGGGTTTTATGAACTCTAACAGCAGAGCGAGGTGACTTTTATCACGAATTATCCAGTCATGTGTCGCACGTGCGGTATCCCGCCTGTTGCAATTAACATGACCCATTTTGAATTCGCGAACAAATTCTTCCAGCAATCTTTTCTCTTTCAGTGTGAGTTTAACTTCAACTCGCACACGAAAGCCGAATTTTTTCTCGCTATGACGTTCAATGGTTGCCATGATGCACCCATCACCGTCAATTAAACCAGCAAGATATGCTCGTTTGACTTCAACACCCACCTTTCCTACGGCGTTAGCCTCCAGCATATAGGTGTAAGTATAACACCTGGGACCTGCGAAACGCACAGGTCATGTGGATAGGCCTTCACCGTTTTGAGCTTGTATATTACCTTGGCATTTCTACCAAGGAGAGAAGTTATGTTTTCTCCAGCCCCGGGATGTGGTGAGCCGACATCGCTTGTCGGTATTTGTCTGCGATTACTCGCAGGATCGGACTATGTCTTCATCCAGATGTCATTGCAACTGGAGATTGGCGTGTAGTCTCTACGGGTTTTAACCCAATTTTATAACACATAGACGGAACTATGTACGGTTGTATCTTTTCTATAAGTAGCGGAATACTGGATTTTTTGAATCGAACTCTCCAATACGTTTTATCTTTGTTTAACGATGCATCCAACCCAATTTCTTTTAGCATCGCCAAAATCTTTTTTTGGTCCTCAACGCTGAACTGTTGAGTATTAAGATAAACATCGGACGGGCGGCATCTACTGCCCTCATCCATGTACCATATTGCGAGCATCACCGAATCCAACTCCACTTTTGGAATGATTTTTATTCCATTCTGATAGAAGCGCTGATACAACTCTGTTACTTCCGGAAATGCACGAGTGTAGAAACGATAGGCAAGTCTTGTGCCATTACTTTTTCGAAGTTTTGGCACTCCCCGAACGACATTTTTCAGCATTTCATACTTCCATTCCACATATTCACGTTGTGAATATGAATGATTTACTTCGAGAAATGCATCTTTTCGTCCAGGAACGATTCGCACATACCCGTCGCCGAGTAGTGTTCCTATAATGAGTGATTTCTGGAATTGAGTTAATCTTCCCACGGCATTGTCCATACATATATTGTACCACTTTCGTGGTGGCTTCTGTATGGAGTTCACCGTTATAGCCAATTTGTTTTTGTAGAGGATTGCTCCTCTAGGCACCCCGATGTTTCTTGAGGTTTAATTCAAGAGTTAAGGTGCCGAACTCCGCCGTCGATATGGACTCTTAGGCGGAACTAGCCTGTTATCCCCGGAGTAGCTTTTAGCAGATAATCTTCCACCGCATCTAATGCGTACCCGCCCGTACCGAACGGTACGTTCGGGCGTGGTGGTCGGTTCACTATGCCCCGCTTTCGCGTCTGCTCGACACTTACGTCTTACAGTTAGGCTCTCTTATGCCATTGCACTATCGGCACGGTTTCCATTCGCGCCTAGAGAACCTTGATGGACCCCTCCGTTACTCTTTAGGAGGGTAGCGCCCCACTAAAACTGCCCGCCAGGTACTGTCTCTTGCCGTTTTTGCCGGCAAGGTTAGCATGTATATTCTTAAAGAATGGTGTTTCATCGACGGATCCACGTCAACCGAAATCAACGCTTCAAATCCTACCATCTACGCTACGCATCAAGAACATACAGGCAATACCAAGTTGCAGTAAAGCTTCCGGGGTCTTTTCGTCTAGCTGCAGGTAACCGGCATCTTCACCGGTATTGTATTTTCACCGAACG
>Ga0075991_118_pt1 | contig 17770 bp, 19 predicted proteins | sample RifGroA2_FD_68061 | JGI IMG/M metagenome (GOLD analysis project Ga0075991, IMG submission 68061) | Parcubacteria bacterium GW2011_GWA2_49_9
GGGAAGTTGCGTGGGAAATCGCTCCCTTATTGTCATCTCATTTCTGGTAGGTATGCTTGCGGTACTCTTTGCGCTCCCCACCGAACAATGGGTGTGCAATCTGGTTCTTGATGGAGCAGAGTGCGCGGTTAAACTCCCCCTGACACAACAACTGATAGTTATTATTGTCGGCTGGGCCGCCGCGGAAGAGATATTTAAATTCATCGCGTCGTATTTTGGCGCGCTTCGGAACCGTGAAAATGATGAGCCGATTGATTCACTCATTTACCTTATCACCGCGGCACTCGGATTCGCCGCGCTTGAAAACACACTGTTCCTCGCGGGAACCGTCAAGACGGGCGGATTCGTCCAAGGTTTGGACCTCGGAGTACTCCGTTTCGTGGGAGCATCGCTCCTACACGTAGTTTCTTCGGGAGCACTCGGTTTCTTCCTCGCACTCGGCTTCTATAAACGTGGCAGTATGAAAAAAATTGATGCTGTACTCGGTGTACTTGCCGCTATTTGTTTGCATGCGCTCTTCAACTTGTTTATACTTAAGAGTGAAGGAAACAGTCTCTACACATTTACGGTGTTTGCGTTCGTCTGGCTCGCGGTCATTCTCCTTTTTGTCGGTTTTGAGAAGATAAAACAATTAAAAGCCTAACAAAGTACTAATCAACTAATCTGGGTACTAATCTACAAATGCTTACTAATCGGATTCTGATTCGTAGGCATTAGTAGCATTAGTCTATTCGCAGATTGGTACTTACTTCATATGAAAGACAAGAGATCTTTTTTTGAGCGACTTACCGGAACGGTAAATCCGAAGGAAGACGAGGTGGAGGATGTCCGGGTAGAGCGCCGCCTGCCCGTGAAAGGCGCGGACCGCCGCAAATCAGTACCGGTAATTGAAGAAAGTATCCCCGAAGAGGGCGAGCTTACGGCTGACGTATATCAAACGCCCGACGACATCATCATCAAGACCATTGTCGCGGGCGTACGTCCGGAAGACCTTGATATTTCCATCACGCGCGATATGATAACCATCCGCGGGTCGCGACAAGAATCAAGCGAGGTGAACGACGGAGATTATTTCCACAAGGAACTCTACTGGGGAACGTTCAGCAGGACTATTCTTCTCCCTCAAGAAATAGACGTAGACGCCTCCGAGGCGAGCGAGAAACACGGTTTACTTATGCTCCGTCTCCCAAAGATGGACAAGAGCCGGCAGACAAAACTAAAAGTCAGGTCGTCATAAATTTTACCCCTCTTTTTCTTCTGTCATTCCCGCGGAGTCGGGAATCCAGCTTTTTCCCCTCCTACTCAAGTTGGGGCTGAAGGTAGTTGAAAGAATCGATAAATTAAGATATTCTCCTTCTACCGCCGAGGTAGCTCAGTTGGTAGAGCGCTCGCCTGAAGAGCGATAGGTCCCCAGTTCGATCCTGGGCCTCGGCATTTTAACCACAAAACCGCCTCTGGGCGGTTTTGTGTTGGCTTTTATTAGCGACGTAGAGCGAGAGAAATGAAAACTGCTTTGAGTTTTCATTTCCGAGCCGAGGAGCTACTATAGTCCAATACTGCGCGGCTCTGTCGCACGGAGTGGATGAGCAGAGCGAGTTCCGATAGTACTTCGGGGCTTGCCCCGAGGGACTATATTTTACACGCAAGCTAATTCCCTCCTCCGTTAAAAAGATTTCCGATGTTACCGATTTGACTCGCCGCCCCACGTATATTTTCAACATCTCCTTTGACCCCACCGTAGATGCCTTGGACCTGTTCCACATACGGCTGGATGAAATAGTACGCGCCGACAGAAAGCGCGATAATCACCGCCCAGTAGAGAATACGCATGATGCGTCCCCAGAGTGCCGCACGGTGCATCTTGCGCAAAATTTTGTTGTTCTCCTCAACCAGTCGGCTGGTTTGGATAAGGAGTTGTCGTTCTTCGGGGGTCATGATTGATTTTTAAGGAGTGATAACGACTATAAAAATCATCACCCTGTTAAATGCGCTTCTTAGCGCAAGGCGTCTTCGCCGTATTTAACTGGGGTTGCAGATAGCTGTTAGCTTATAGGTTTTAGCTGCTAGGAAAGGACAGAGAAAGTATAGCATTCTCAAAAACAACTTGCTATAATCCTTACATGAAATTAAAACGGATGACCATAAACGACTTCGCAGTCATGACAAAGCACGGCTTTGACGACATGCAGGCACGTTTCGTTACGAAAGATGACTTTAAAGTGCTTGTAGACGAAATCCGCTTGCTCCGAGCAGACTTCCAAGACGTCAAGATAAGCATGAAGTCATTTGCGGAATTGGCAGGCACTCATGAACGCGAAATCATCACTATCAAGCGACATGTCGGTATGGTTAAGTGATTTGTTGCTGTCTTAAGACAAAAAACTTCTCCTATTGACAAAAATAGCCGCTCCTGTTACCTTATAGTTATGCAACGGTTTATATCAAAGAAAGGCAAGAAGTGCCAACTCTCAAACAGAGGGTTGCTTCTTGCGATTGTTTCTTAAACCCTCCTCTCAACATAGAAAACAATGTCAACAAGTAGCCCTCACAAGGGGCTACTTTTGTTTTCCGTGCAACTGAAGGTGCTGCGGATGAAGAAACAAAATCGATTGTTCGTTGAAATAATCCATAAGGTAAAACTATGCAGAATATTCTGTCAGCAAGTGTGTTCAACTTCCTCCGAAACTATGGCTTGGACCCCGGCAACCCCACTCACCGCCGAGTCGTACTATTCAAAGGTAACCCCTCATGGGACGCGCGAAGATTTTTCGGAAATGACGAGTGGTTTTACGTCACTTCCGAACATCAGAACTTTTTCAGAGCCGTGGAGGAACTCCGAAAGAAACTTTCTGAAAAGCGTCTTGCGTCCGTGTGGCGAGACGACCAAATCAAAGGCATTGACTACGATGTTGAAACTACTATCGTCTGGCCGATAACGGCTACATTCGAGCTACATTCGTTTGGCACCCCAACAAAGGGGCCGGCCAACGCACGAGAGTTGGATGAGGAATCTGGACCTTACGCCAACCAAGGCTTGGCGCTCGCCCCGGTGTGGAGGAATGAACGATGGCAAGCATTTCTCTACACGCTCTTACCGTCAATTCCGACCGAGGAAATTCCCGACCATGCATACCTCGATACCTACAAGCACCCCAACCTCTTTGAGGCAGCGGCTCGACTTGAGGCGATTGTGAAACAGCGAGAAACTGAACGCGGGGTGAGACTTGCCGGAATCCACGACCGCAGTCCTTGCTGGCCCAAAGGCTTGTAATCATAAGATCAATAGGAGACCATATGCTATTTTGGGTTTTCGTAAGTTGTCTTGGGATATTCGGGGCTATGGGAGACATAGTCTTAAACCAATGGAGTAAAAATTTTTCACTCCGTTGGTGGCTTATGAGCGCAGTTTTATTTGTAGCGTTCATGACAGGGTTCGGTATAGCGATGAGACTTGGAGCAGCACGCGGGTATTCATTGACACTCGCCGTGCTAATCGTATTCTTGGTGAACATTATGGCTGTCGGGGTATGGGACCTTTATGGAGGTGCCCGATTTACGCCTAAGCAGTGGCTTGGAGCAGTATTCGCCATCGGAGCGATAATGTGTTTCGAGACTACACGATAAAGAAAGACCGTGGGGAGAGCTTGCGTAAGCGGCTCTCCTCTTTTATTTGAATGGACATGAAAATGCTTTAACAAAAATTAGCTCTATCTATGCCACCGGTAGGAATTGAACCTACATTTAGAGTTTAGGAAACTCTCGTTCTATCCGTTGAACTACGGCAGCTTCTTCCCCATTTAATCCCGACGCTTCGCCCCTCTGTACCGGAGCATCGAAGGTCGGGACCCCGACTTTCTTAACGTCGGGGCTACGGGGGGCGTTTGTGGCTACAACTTACCACACAACTCAAAAATCCTAAAGCAAAACACCCCTCCTCAATCCTCCCCTCTAAAGAGGTGAGGAGGAGAGATGCCATCTTTGTCTTATCCGCGTAAATCTGCGTAGTAATCCGCGTGTATCCGCGAGTTACGAGATGCCGAGTAGCTGCTTTATTTTCGGCTGGTTGAATCCAACAACGAGCTGTCCGTCAATATCAATGACCGGTACGCCCATCTGACCGCTTTTCGTAATCATTTCCTTTCGCTTCTCCACGTCCGCGCCAACGTTGTATTCGGTGTACGCTATGCCTTTTTCCTTGAAGAAGACCTTCGCCGCGTTGCAATACACGCAGGTCGGAGTGGAATAAATGGTAACTTGAGCCATAAAATGGAGTTTATAAGGTTTATAAAGTTATAAAGTTTATAAAGTGGAAGAAAATTAAGTTCAAAAGCCCTCTTGACTGACTTTACAAACTTTATGAACTTTCAACTTTATAAACTTTCTTGTATCGCCTTGTCTTCGTAGTATAGCAAACCCAGCTTATTTGAGAGCTTGTCAGTTTGAGCCGTTTGTGTTGAGCCTACCTTCCCTTCCGCGATAACACATCATTCAACGCGTCTTTAAAAGAAAACAACGCCCAGACGGCATTCAGTACGGCGAACGGATACGCGCGGAGCGCGAGCGAATACGCAACGAGCAGGCTCGCCCCCAGAAAATTCCATGCGTCATACGAAAGTGCCCCGGCCTTTATTCGTCCTGTTTGATTGAGCAGAAAGAGAATAAGGATGATGGTCGCTCCTGCTGTCCCGATTAAGGTTATATTGTCCATAATTTTGTGTGCGGGCAGCGAGAATCGGACTCGCGTCTCATGCTTGCCCTCTAAAATTTGCTTACACTTGTGCGGATAGGGAGAATCGAACTCCCACCCGATGCTTGGGAAGCACCTATTCTACCACTAAACTATATCCGCAAATTTTTAAGGGCGAGGGAAGCACGCATATTGCCACTATACTATGCCCGCAAATCTTTCTTACTATCTGAACAGATTGAAGAATTTTGAAACGAGCGATTGCTCCTCGACAGGTTCCACGACCGCGGCCTTTTCCTCGCCCACCAAGACTATCATCCGTTCTCCGGGTTTGGCAACTTGAAATTGTTCTCTGATTTCCGATTCAATTCCTTCCGTGGTTTGCAGCCGCGCGATATCCCCTTTGAGTTTCTGTTCCCGCAAGGTTAACGCGGCAAGGTCTGCTTCAACGCGCGCGAGATTCTTCCTGCTTTCCTGCTCCTTCGCGTAGAGTCCCCACGTCGCCTTCCCGATGAGGAGCAGCAGCACGAACGCAATCGCGAGTACACCTCGTGAATAGAGCATTCTCCTGATTTTTCGTTTTCGCTGGAAATCTCTCACGGGGAAGCTGTTAGCTACTAGCTTTTAGGTTCTAGCTTGTTAAAAAGACAAATACATTATATCCTTTTCTTACCTAACAGCTAGCACCTAGAAGCTAAAAGCTGGATTGATATGTTTTTAAACCCAAAACACCGCCGGAAAATCAACATCGCGTGGGGTATTGTCTGCGTACTGATTATCATCAGTATGATACTTTTGTATATTCCGGCACTCTACCAATAATAATGCAGATACCGCGAATGAAGAATGCGAATACCGCAAATAAAACTTCTACAATTCGCGGCATTTGCATTCGGGATTAGCGGCATTCGCATTAATCCTTTCTCACCATCTTCAAAAACACATCCTGCGGGATGCGCACTTTTCCTACGCCCCGCTCCTCAAGCCGTTTCTTGCCTTCTTTTTGATTTTGCCAAAGTTTCATTTTTCTCGTCCGGTCACCGCCATTCTTGCCGAAATCTCCGAGCGTCTTCTGCGTCGCGCGAACGGTGCGGGAGGAAATAATACGTCCAAGCGCTTGTCCTTGAATCTTGGTTGCGAACAGTTGTGCCGGTAAAATCCCATGCAGTTTCTCGACTGCCGTTTCTGCTTCAAGTTCCACGCGCTTCCGTGACACAATACGCGAAAAGGCCTGCACAATCTCTTCGGCAACCAAAAGTTCCAGCTTCACGACATCTGCTTTTCTTAGTTCCACTATCTTATATGAAAGCGACGCAAACCCTGACGACAAACTCTTTACATCATCAAAGAAACCACGCATCAGTTCCCGAAGTGGCATCTCAATAACCAAAAGATTCCGGTTGTTTCCAAAGTCTTCAGTCACCTTGAGGTATGCCTCGTGGTCATAGAGCATCGGCATAAGCCGGACGATGTATTCTCCGGGAGTAATAATTCTCGCTTCCACCCACGGTTCATACACTTCCGCGATTTCGCCGTATTCGGGAAATCTAGCTGCCGAATAGACCACCTCACGTTTCCCCCGCTTGGTGACCACTTCATAGGTAATAGACGGGGTTGTCACCACAAGCGACAGGTTGAACTCGCGCCTTAAACGCTCGGTGATGATTTCAAGATGAAGCATGCCGAGGAAACCGCATCTGAATCCCCGACCGAGAAGTCCTCCTGATTCTTCTTCGTAGGTAAACGATGAGTCAGAAAGCCGGAGACGGTCGATGGCCTGACGAAGCATTGTAAAATCATCCTGACTCTCGGGATAGATAGACGCCCACACGACAGGCTTCGGCCGGTCATACCCCGGAAGTGGCGTTTCCCTTCCCTTAGCGGAAAGAATAGTGTCTCCGACCGAGGCGATACCCGGCTCTTTAACCCCAGTAATCAAATACCCGATTTCTCCGGCGGAAAGAGAGGTGACGGGAGTCTCCTCCGGAGAGAAAATACCCGCTTCAAGCACGGTAAAGTCTTGCTCGGATGCGGCGAAACGAAGCTTGTCTCCTCGCTTGGTGCTTCCGTCAAAGGAACGGAGATACACGATTACGCCCGCGTGATTGGAATACTTAAAATCAAAGATAAGACCCCTGAAGCCCGCGGATGTTCGCAGATGAGACGCTGATGCACGCTGATTTTCATCCGCGTGTATCGGCGTGTCTCTATCTGCGTCAATCTGCGTTGTGGGTGCCGGTACACGGTCAATCACCGCCTGCAAAAGTTCTTCTACCCCCGCACCGGTTTTTCCCGAAACCAAAAGCACCTCGCTTTCAGCAACACCGCAGAGTTCGGCAATCTGCTTTTTCGTCTCCGGCACCTGCGCAAGCGGAGAGTCAATTTTGTTGACCGCGGGGATAATGGTTAAGCCGGCTTCTTGCGCCATGCCGAGTACCGAGATTGTCTGCGCCTGCACGCCCTGTGTCGCGTCTACGAGCACAATAGCGCCTTCCACGGCCTTCAGAGCGCGGGAGACCTCATAGGCGAAATCTATGTGTCCGGGAGTATCTATCAAGTTGAAAATATAGTCCGTACCCCCCACGGAATAGTTCATCCGGACCGGTGTCATCTTTATCGTGATGCCCCGTTCGCGCTCAAGTTCCATAGAATCAAGCACCTGGTTCTGCATTTTCCGTTTCTCAATCGTACCGGTAAGTTCAAGAAGCCGGTCCGCAAGGGTGGATTTTCCGTGGTCAATATGGGCGATTATGCAAAAGTTACGAATGTTGTTCATATTGACAGCTACTTTAAACGGTATATACTAGCAATACAAGTGCCTTCGGGCTCGCCCCGCGCAAGCGGGGAGAAAAGCTAGAAAAGCCGTCAGAGCAAGTCTTTGGCGGCTTTTCGTATGGATTCAAATGCTGTCTTTTCAAGAAAACCTATTTTATTAATGAGCCGTTTTGTATCAATAACCTTGATTTGAGAAAGTAATGCGGACGCTTGTCTCTCTTCTATCATTCCGACTGGTATGCGCATTTTATGCTTTTCAGGAGAGCTGGTGAGCGGAATAATCAAACAGGTGTTCCGACTTAATCCTTTAAGAATCAAAACAGGCCTTTCATATTCTCCTCCTGTTCCATCCTGCTCAAAACCAATGTTAAGACCGAGCGAGCACCACCAAATCTGGCGCTGATGGTAGAGTTTATTCTCGTGGATATCGTGAATTTTCTTTTTTTGCTCATTCCATGAGTCAAAATCCTTTTTCATAAGGCCATACTAGCAGAAATCGGGTAAAGAAAAAAGAAAACCGGCGACTTCCCCATTCTGGGAAGTCTCCGGGAGAAATTTGTTGGATAGCATTTTCAGGTAGCTATCCTGTTCACCTACAAAGTTAGGTTTTAGCAAGCTGTTTCTCGGCGTCACTGAAAATAGGACGTTTATTTCTATAGCACACTCCGAATTGAACTGCGCTTGAAAACGACCGTTCAAGTCTGTCTTGGGCTTCTAATACGCCCAGTCCCTCATTAACCACTTGGAGGACGGAACAGATGTGGTCTCCTCTAATCTTTCCGAAATGGTGCTCCGAAAGGATTACATCTTTTGCCAGGGAGACCAACCTCTCCTCCATGAGTCCCCTCGCGGTGGCCGCACTCATAGGGTCTGGTAGCAGACATGGAACACCTCCTTGCTCTACCGCAGTTACGAATTCATCGAGAAGGCTTTCGCACTCTAGACTTTTCGATTTGCTTTTTCCGGCACTCCACAGCAATGCCACAAACAAAAGCGTACACGCAACCATTCCTGTGACCATTTTCGCAAAAGCGACTCCATAGTTGGTTGCAAAAAATATGATTCCCATAAAGCACAGAGCCGAGACGAGGAGACCTACTGTTTCCATTAACCTTGTTGTCTTCCAAGTCTTGAGACTTCTCGACAAGGTGTGAGGAACCATGCCCTTTACGATTTCATACTGACAGATCAGTTCTGTTGGAAGTGACGTTAAGAGGGACTCTACCTTCGTTGTATTCACAGACTTTTACCTTTCGTTTCAAGGACCATGGGAGTTTCTGGCTCCATTCCGAATGGCTTACGACCAAACGAAATACTTCATGAAATCCGCCAGAAACAGTAGCATGCAAGATGATACCTTGTCAAATAAAAAGGTGGTAAGTATCCACACCTCTGTCATTCCTGCGAAAGCAGGAATCCAGGAAATACAAGCGAAAATCTGGATTCCAGCTTCCGCTGGAATGACAAACGGGGCAGGAGAATGTGCCGAGAAATAAAGATTTTTCGGCAGGTGAAGTCTGCGGCTGTCCCCGCCTGCGCCAAGGCTTCGGCGGGCAGGTGCGTCAGGTCCGCATACACTAGAACGTCGTCTCGGTCGGGTCGGGGCCGATGAATTTCGCCTTCCAGATTTTATGGTGAAGCGTCTTCCAGATTTCGCGGATTTCAAGGTTACCGAGGAGATACAAGATACAGGCTCCGACGACAATACCTCCCGCTCCGGCACAGAGTCCCTGTAGAAAGACGCCGAGCGTCGTATGCAGGTCAAACACCGTAGCAAGGGCGTTAAGCAGTCCGTACGAAACCGCTCCCATAAGTACCGATGAAGCGAAGCTTTGTAAGAACATACGTGACACCGCCGTATCAAATCGTCCGAAATCACGCGAATACAGTATCCAAAAGATGAGTGCGCTTGCGATAGTTCCGACCGAATACGAGAGTGGCAAAATCAGCACCTGTGTGTTCGCGAGGTCGGATACACGGAGAAGTGATTCCAGAAAAAAGCGCACCAGTGGTTCTCCCGCAAACCATGTTGAAAAAAGAAAGGCCGAGCAGACGGTTATGAACGCCCCTGAAAGTGCGACAAACAGTGGAGTATGGGTCTTCCCCGCCGCATAATACGCCCGCGTCAGGAGTAATATCGCGCTCTGCGCTACGACGGAAATAGCGAAAAGCGCGAGCGAAGCGGCCGTGAGCCGAGTGTCGCTCCAATCAAACGCCCCACTCCCGAGTACGGTACGCACAATCTGCGCGCGCAACACGACAAACAACACGAGTGCCGGCACCGACCAGAAGAAAATATGACGCATAGCGGTTGAAAGTGTGGATACAAACGTTCTCGTATCCCCCTTCGTCCAGAGTCCGGCGAGTGTCGGGAAGGCTGCGAGCGAATAGCTTGCCCCTACGATGGCAAGCGGAACCGATTGCAAATTCCACGAGAGATTAAAAACGGCAATCGAGCCGATGCCGAGAAGCGAGCCGAGTGTCGTTAAGAGCAACACCGTAATGTTCTGCAATGAAAGCGCGAGTGTGCGCGGAAGCGACACGAGAAGCACCTCGCGGATAAGCGAAACATCCATCAAAAAACGAAATCGTGGGAGGAGGCCGGCCCGCGCAATAACGGGGATTTGAATACCGAGGTGGAGGAGTGCTCCGAGCACCACGCCCCACGCAAGACCGGAAAGTCCCATGACAGGGTAGAAAAAGAAAACACCGATGATGATGCCGAAATTATACAGAATAGGGCTCACGGCGTAGACGAAAAACCGGCGTTCGAGCTGAGTCACGCTCGCGAACAGATTGGAAATACCGAGAAGTATCGGCTGCAGGAGCAAAATTCGCATCAGGACGCCGGTTGTGCCGAGCATACGTTCATTAAATCCGGGGAACAACAGTGTGAGCAATTCCGGAGTGTAGATATACGCAACGGCGCTTACCGCGACAATACATATGAAGAACGCCGAAAAAACCGTGTCAAGAAAACGGCGTGCCTCTTCTGTGCTTTCGGCTCGCCGTTTGGACAGAAACGGAATCAAAACCGAAAGAGATACCATTGACGCGCTCCAGATGAAAATGAGGTCGGGTACCCGAAACGCGGCGAAATACACATCAAGCGCTTCTCCCGCGCCAAACTGTGACGCGAGCAGACGGTCGCGCAGAAATCCGAGAAGCTGGGAGAGAAGCGCGAAGAAACCCAAAAGATAAGCGGCCTCATGGAGTCCGCTTATCTCTCGTTCTATGAATCTGAAAATCCCCTTGACCATTTTCGCGACTATTCTGTTTCATCTAGCGGAGCGACGGCTGTCGGAGCTTTCGCCCCTTTTTCCTTCACGGGAAGCGTCGAGCGCTTTTCCGGCTTGTTGTCTACGGGCGGAGCCGCGTCAGAGAATGGGTCTCTCCCTGCCTTCAGGTTTGAGAGAATAAGGGCGATTTCTTTGTTATCAGGATTTGTCGTGGCAAGGTCGGTAAATTGCTTGATGGCTTCAGCCTTACTTCCCAGTTTTTCATAGGAAAGACCGAGGAAGTATTTCGCGTTGGCGTACGCTGCGTTGAGCGCAACCGCCCGCTCAAGCGCCCCGGCTGCTCCCTTGTAGTCCTTATCATTGAATCGTAAGAGTCCGAGCTGGAAGAAAATACTTGAGTCATCCGGAGCGATAGTCGCGGCGGCTTCAACCGAGGAAATTGCCGCCTTGATATTCCCTTCCTCTACCTGTACTTGGGAGAGAAGGAAAATCGCTTCGGTGTAATTATTCTTCTGCTGTAATGCCAGAGCAATTTGCTCCTTTGCTTTAACCATGTCTCCCTTCGCGACTTCAAGGCGAGCGAGGGTGAGGAGGATAGCCGGACTCTTCGGATTAAGCGAGAGAGCTTGGTCGTATGACGCCTTCGAGCTTTCGTACGCACCGTCTATGTTAAGCGGAACAACCGCTTCATAGACGCGTCCGAGTGCGAGAAAGTTTTCGTACGATTGAGGATTAAGCGCGACAGCTTGCCGAGCGTTTCCCAGCGCGATTCCGAGCAAGTTCTGGAACTCCGTCTTGACCGCATCCGTCGCGGTGCTCTTGGTATCAGTAAGGAGCGTGTTCATACGCATAAGCGTGAGCTCGGTAAGGAATCGGAAATGAATATCCATCGGGCTCATCTTTGCCGCGCGCACGATAAGTCCCTCCGCTTTATCCAGACTCCCTTCCGTATTGAACGAAATAACGCCCTTCTGAAAGAGAACCGACGCGACATATTTCTGTACCAGCGTGTATCCGAGTGTCACGCTTCCGATGAGGAGCAGGATAAGAAGGAGTACCGAAATGAATCCCGCGCGAGGGTCTCTCACGAAAGAAATGGACTTAGTGGGAGACATTCGTTCCGCGGTAAGCGAGGCGATAAAGAGTCCGGTAAACAGGAACGTAAGCGCGAATATGGTAATTGAGGGAATATAGAAGACACTGAAAATCCAAAGGAAGAGCGAGACGAGGAACGAAGACGTGATGAGGTACTGCGAGAATTTGTCAGAAAGAGTGGATAGTATGGCTTTAAATCCAGAATACAAGAACAGAAGGAAGAATGCTATCCACGCCATCACCCCGAGAATTCCGGTTGTGGCAAGAAACGTTGGTATGAGACCTACGCCATAGCTGAAATCCGTATTCCAGAACACCGTGCCATTAATGCCGTCAGGCTTGTATTTAAGCCATTCACCCGCAAACTCATTCGGACCGGCACCAAGAAGCGGGTCCTTGATAAGTGTTTGCCGTGCGACGTTAAAGGTAGCTCCCCATGACGGACGAGCCTCTATTTGGGAAATCTTGAGTGCCGAACTGATTTCTCCACCGATGGTATTCCCCGCCATAATGAAGATAACCGAGATGAGCAGCATGATGAGCGAGGGAACGGGAATACGCCGAAGCTGTCGAGGGGCTCCCGAAACATCCGCCTCTCCTTCTGTCGTACCCGCAAGCGCATTGGTGGGACTGAACGAAATAAGGTACACGAGAAAGATGAGTGAAAAGAGACCGAGGACAAACCATACGGTGGAAAAATTAACAATTGCGAGGAAAAACAGCGAGATAAGCATGGAGAGATAGACGAGTATCTTGAACAGGCGGCCGAGGGACAAGAATTCTATCGTCACGAGCGACAGAAGCGCCGAGACACCGAAGAAGACGCCGAGGTCGTTCCACTTACCGATGGTGTTGGAAACGGTCTCGGTAAAAATACCAACGGAAAGAAAGTCGGGACCCAAAAGGGATACGATAAGAAGGTTGAGCGCGGTGCCAACTTCAAAGCCTTGGCCGAGAAGCGAGAGCGTCGCGGAGCCGGACGAAAGGCCGGACAGGATGAATAATCCGACAATCACGCCAAGCGAGATAAAGAGTGGAGAACTGGGGATGACAAACTCGCCGTCTTTGAGTCTCGCTACCACCCACAAGGAGAAGATGACGAGTACGAGTATGGAGAGAAGCAGCGCCTTGCTGAATTGAAATGGAAACGAAAGAGCCGGAACAAAAAACACAGGGAGGAGGAACGCGAGTGCAAGAAGAAAGAATGACCCGATTTTCTCAAGTCCCCGTCGTCTTTCAACCCGCTCACTCGTACCGAAATCAATATCTGCCATAGGCTAAGAAATTAAGAGTAACCACTAACCATGGCCTACGAAAACCGCAGGCATACCATGCCGAAACAAAAAAGACCCCGTTATCTCTATTGCCACCCATTATATCGGCCGGTGTCCAATACGCAAAGTGGATAGCAATAGAAATACCGAGAGTGCAAGGAATAGGTTGTCTAGTCCACATTTTTGTGCTATGTTGTAATCCGTTGTACCGGATAGTCGCCCCGACGATAGTCGGGGAGGAAAGTCCGAACACTTACTCCGCCTAATGCGGGTTAAAAAGGTAGCGGGTAACGCCCGTCCGTCGCAAGACGCGAGATGCGAACAGAAACGACCCGGTTTAGTCCGGCTGAAACGGCTAAATTCTTACCCGAGTGCAAGGCCGAGTCCCCCGACGCAAGTCGGAGGAAGTGCCGCTAGAGGCAATCGGTAACGATTGTCCCAGATAAATGACTGTCCGTCCCAGTGCCGACGTTGCATGTTGTCGACATCATTCCAATGCCGAAGTTTCAATCTCGGCAGTCACGGATGTCAAAGACTTCAAGGTAACATCGGCACTGGGACGACAGAATTCGGCTTATAGGTACAACGTGCAACAACAAAACACCCCGCCTAAAGCGTGGTGTTTTGTTTTCATTTCTTAACGGTGGTGAAGACCGAACCAATCCCGATGCCGTTCCTACTCGCCGCACCTCCGTGTAGCTCAAGTACATATAAAGCCCGAGTTTTGGGAAGAAAAATCTCCGGGTAGGTTTCAGGGGCCGCATTTTCTTTCACATCGACAACGGTAAAGGTACTCACTCCTTCTTTATTCAGCCAGAGTATATCAAGCGGAAAACGCATTTCTTTCATCCACATTCCCTGAAAATCCTGTTTCGGAAATTCAAAAAGCATTCCCTCATTTTCTTTCAACGATTCGCGTCCACTAAGACCTCGCGCCCGCTTCGAGTCCGAGGTGGCTACCGAAAGAAAGAGTTCTTTCCCGTTTTCCATTCGGAATATCATACCGGGGCTCTGTACCGTACCCGTATGTTTCAACACAGCCAAAAATGCCCCAAGAAAGATAAGGAGGAAGAGAATGGCAACGATTCGAATTTTAATTCCCATCCTTAAAGTATATCCTCAAATGTGTGTAGACAAAAGCCAAAAAAGAAAAGCGCCGGAACCCTCCGGCGCTCGCCACGACCCGACTTTGATCAAAGCGGGCGTTGATGTTTCGGCTTCTCGGCCTTAGGTTCGGTCCGTTCCCGCTCTGCCTGAAGCAAATCAAGAGCGGATATGAACCCTTTCTTCTCACGCGAGGCAGAATCCCCTCGCCCGTCGCTACCCGCATCCTGCAGGTTGTCCAACCACAGTTTTCTTCCGGAACTCTTTTTCGCTCCCATAACCGCCGCTAGCATATCACGACTTTCTAGATGAACATTGTAGATTACTTCAGAAACGGGACTCGTGATGGGCACCATCCAACACGCCGCGTGTTGGATGGTGCCCATCACGCAAGAAGAGGTGTATCTGGATTATCTAACTCGCGGATGCAATACCAGAAAAATCCATAGCCGAAGCGGAAGGAGGACGAGAAAGAACCATCCGAGCCAGACCCAGACCGGCAAGCCGAGCAATAGATAGTTGAAAAAGGATGAGAGCGGGGCTTCAAGATACACCCATTCGCGCGCGACGGTATTCGGAAGTTCGTGCGACAGCGCGGCAAGCAAGACAGTACAGACAATAATGAGCGAATAGTGCCCCGAATGATGAATATGGAAACGCAGTTTGATAAGCGCGGTTATCATCCAGAGTAGCGCGAGAAAAACGGTTACCGGTATGAGCACTCCGGTTCCTGTACGGAGTGCTCCGGCGATGAAAGCGCCCATCAGACCGAAAAATATTATATGCTCAAGCACGTCAAAGAATCCGTGCCACTTCGTCATTGAGCGCTCACGAAACGTTAGTGGTTCTCCGAGATATCCGCCCAGAAAATACAAAAGCTCCAGCACGGCAAGTCCGCCAAACGGGTAGAGTACGAGTACGACCCACAGCATATCTGCTCCCCGATAGAGTGGATAAAACCAGAGGTGTTGTGTAAGTCCGAACTGGTCGACTATGTACGAAGTGCCCGAAAGGGCGATGTAGAAAAACGCGAACAGCCACGGCCTTCTGTGTGCAAACCAGACGGAACTTTTATGCGGATAATTCAGCAGTCCGAACGCGAACCAAAAGAAAAGCACGAACCCGCCAAGGGGAGCACTGCCTTCGTAGGCAGGAGGGGGTGTATCTTAACTCTTATGGCTATTATACAACAATAAGCTCTTTCGTGACTCCCTCTGTCAGATTCACATTCCCTCTTTTGGTGAGCACCAATGCATCTTCGATACGCACTCCCCCGACATTCGGAATATACACGCCCGGCTCACAGGTGATAACCGCTCCCGCAGGGAGAGCGTTTTCTCTTCCTCTCCCCCTTTCCAAGGGGGAGTTGGAGGGGGTGGGGTTCGGCGACACGTGTGGCAACTCATGCACCTCCATCCCAATCCCGTGCCCGGTTGAGTGGGTAAAATATTTTCCATATCCCTTTTTAGTCAGATACTCTCTGCATACCGCGTCAATCTCCGCTCCGGTCATACCTGCTTTCGCTTTTTGACAACCGAGTTCTTGCGCTACACGGACCGCTTCATACATCTTCCTTAACCGTGACGATATCTTCCCCACCGCAAGCGTCCGCGTCATATCGGACACATATCCCTTATACCGCGCCCCAAAATCAATCGTCACCAGTTCCCCACTTTTAATTTTCTTATCAGTGGGACGGGCATGCGGAAGCGCGCCGTTCTTCCCCGACGCGACAATGGTCGGAAAAGCAATTCCTTCCGCGCCTTCCTCTGTCATCAAATCCTCAAGCCGTTTCGCGATTTCCTTTTCCGACATTCCCACGTGTAGTTCCGGAATCAGTCGCGCAAATGCGCGACAAGCAATCTCCGCGGACTCTTTCAGCAATTGTATCTCTTCTTTTTCCTTCACCACCCGAAGCTCCTGCAGAATATGTTTCCGTGAGATTAGCTCAATTGATGAGAGGGGTGTATCCCCCTTAGAAAAGGGGGTGGCCGAGTCCGCGAGGCCGGGGGTTGTTTTTCCCTTACCAAAGGGGGCTGCCTTGGGGGGTTGTGACAACCCTCCTCCGACGTCACGTCGGAGTGCTCCCTTTGTTAAGGGAGATTCGGCGACGGGGGTTGTTTTTTCTAGAATCTGCTTTACCTCCTCCACCACACCATACGCCGTCACACTCCCGTCAAAAAGTATTCTGCCTACTTTATTTTCCGCAATAATTTCGGCCAATATCTTGAGCGTCGGCTTTTTCGCCGATGAAATTAAAACCGTAAACCCTTTCGCTTCTTTTTTCGCCTGCGCCGTATACCGCCCATCAGTAATGAGAAAGCACGATAGGTGGTGTCTTCCTCCCCTCCTTTCCAAGGAGGGGTGCCGAAGGCGGGGTGGTGGGAGTAAAATCAACGCCACCGACGCCGTCCCCAAAAACCCCGAAAGCCACCTTGTCGCCGGCTGTCCGCTTCCCTCACTGTTCCATACCAAAAGTGCGTCGGCTTGTTCCGATCGCAAAAGCCGTATTACCTTATGTATTCGTGTTTTCACTTTCGCACAGTACATCTATTCGCCAATTCGCGCGAATTGGCGAATAGATGGTGCTGGATAAATTAAAATACTATCTCATCTTCTTTCCGCCACGCGGGGTCAACGATGCACAGAAATTTCAAATCAATTGCGCCGATATTTTTAATATACTGCCTCGCATTCGGAGGAATGACAATCGCTTGTCCTGCGTGAACATTCGCCACTTCATCACCAATATGCATTTCGCCCTCCCCTTCCAGAATATAATACACTTCCGAAGTTTTGAGCGCGTGCGGGGTTGAACTTTCCCCCGCTTTTACTGTCGCGTGCGCAAGGCTGTAGCGAAATCCCGCACCTTGAATCTTTTCGGCATGCAAAAGCTCACGAAGCACCGTCTTGTCTCCGGCGATACATTCCTCACAATTTTTCAGGTCTTTGATGTACATAGCTAGTTAAGATATGCCTCCTTGCTTTTTTCGTCATTGGCGTCAACGAGACGGTAATCAATCGTAAGTTCCTCGCCAACCGCAATGTCGCGTTTAGCCTCACCACAGACTTCTCTATCTCCCTCTAGGACTTTTGTGTTATTGATGTTTGGATGTGCCGAGTGGTTGGTGAATCTGGTGTTATCAACGGAATAGACATACTTCCCCGTCTGTTGGGAAAGATAGGCAAAGTGTTCAATCAGACTACGTTTCAACTCCGTCATCTTCGCAACTTCTTCCGGCTCAAAATAGAGGTCAATTTGCGGATCAAACCTCCACGTGATGGTTCCTTTTGGAATGAACTCATCCGCGAAAAGTCCCAACCCGTGAATTTTGCTCTGTAATACTTTTGTTTTTACGAGTAACATATTCAGTTAATTACAACCTTCTATCATCCGCGAAGAATTCATATTATATCAGCGCATAGTGACAGCACAGGGTACAGTATATCGTTTGACAGCGATACCGAAAAGTGCTTGAATCATGCCAGAAAAAAGAAGGCACCCACACCCCTGAATTTGTACACCCTCTCCTCTGAAGGAAAGTCGCCGTCATCGGCGCTTTTTTCGTTTCCGATACTGCTCAATCACTTCATCC
>Ga0075991_125_pt2 | contig 17182 bp, 20 predicted proteins | sample RifGroA2_FD_68061 | JGI IMG/M metagenome (GOLD analysis project Ga0075991, IMG submission 68061) | Parcubacteria bacterium GW2011_GWA2_49_9
AACATCCTTCACGACACCGCTCATGTATCCCCACTCCGCGAGGGCGTACAATCCGCGGCCAACAAGGATAAAGCGGGGGTCCTTTATAAGTTCGTTATGAGTGGTCGCGACATGCGCCTTTCGGCCAAACAGTTTTTCAATGGACTTTGCGACTTCACGGAAATGAATGGGAGAGCCGTGCTTGCGGAGTACGAGAAACGCGTAATCGCGCATACCCTTCGCTCGGATGTTCGGTGACGTTTGGAGTCCCCATTCGCCAAGCGGATTCTTGGCGATTGTTTTTGAAAGATTAAGCCAGCGGCGGACGACACTCTCGTTTTTCAAATGGTCAGCGACATCCTCAACGTGTGTAAGGAACTGCGCGATGATGTCCAGTTCGGAAACAAGGTCGTTGTCGTTGAGGTTCTTGTACAGCTTGCGAAGCGCCTCATGCACCTTGCCCGCGAGCGACTCATCTATATACCAGCGGTGTTTAAAATGTTCATCCTCTTTCTCCTTCTTAAAGGATTCGCCAACCACGAGTAAAAAGTGGATATGGTTTTGGGCGCTTTTGTCGGTGGACGTGTGACTAAGGAGGTCGTCTTCGGCAATAACGCCTCCAAGACCGTGAATCACTTCCTCAAGCTCCGCGAACACCGGCTTCTCCTTCTGGTAGCCGACCGACTTGCGAACACTCATCAGGGCGTAGTTCTCAATCTGACGGACACGTTCCCTTGTAACGCTATACTTCTTTCCAATGGCTTCAAGTGTCATCTTCTTAGGTGAATCACCAAGTCCATAACGGCTTACGATAACATCCCGAGCCCGCTCCGGAAGGGCTGCGAGCAGGCGCTTTACAACCTGTTTTGGCTTAAAGGTGAGTGTGGCCTCTGTTGAAACTAGTGCTTTGTTCATATGTGTTGTGATTCCCGTTCGACCTTGTCTGCGTGCGGACACGCACAGGCAGGCGGGAAGAATCTTATTTAAGAGCCCGCTTAGGACAGGCCAGTTAATAGTTGTTCACTCCTATTTTTAACATATTCACAATTCCTGTCAAGTGTGCAAAGAAATGGGTCGTTTCTTCGCAACAAAACTTTACGGCCTAGGTGAAAATCAGTTTAATACTTCTCTCAAGAATTTGCAAAAATAGATGATATCTGGGGTCTACTCACCGAAAGCTTTCATTTCACTACCTCCTTGGGCTACTCCTGAATCACGATGTTAACCAAGCGGTCAGGTACCACAATTGTTTTCTTTACCGTCTTCCCTTCCAGCCATTTCTGAACGGAGGAAAGTGAAAACGACGATGTCTTCAGTTGTTCCTCCGAGTCCCCTCTCTGTGTGATGAAACTTCCGCGAGTTTTGCCGTTTACCTGTACGATAATCGTGATAGGAGAGCTTATGGCGATTTTTTCATCATACTCCGGCCACTTCTCCAGATGAATACTTTTTTTATAGCCTAGATGCGCCCAGAGCTCTTCCGAGAGGTGCGGAGCAAACGGAGCAAGTAATGTTATAACCGTCTTACATGTTTCCGTGCTGACAGACTCCTCCTTTTCAAGTGCATTAAGCAGAATCATAAGACTGCTCACCGCCGTGTTGAAACGAAACGCCTCAATGTCGTCCCCCACCTTCTTTATGGTCTGGTGAAGCAGTGGCTGAATCCTTAATCCTCCATCCTTTATCTTTAACGAGGAAATTTTCTCACGTAACTTCCAGACACGTTCCAAGAATCTCCGCGCCCCGACCAACGAATCGGTATTCCACGCAATGGCTTGATTGAAGGGACCCATAAACATCTCGTACACGCGGAGTGAATCCGCGCCAAAACGCTCTACAATTTCATCAGGATTCACTACATTGCCGAAACGTTTGCTCATTTTTCGTCCGTCGGAAGCAAGGATGAGGCCGACATTTTGCAACCGCTGAAATGGCTCCTCCGTACTCACGACACCGATGTCAAACAAAAATTTATGCCAAAAGCGGGCATAAATGAGGTGACGCGTGGCGTGTTCGGCCCCGCCGACGTACATATCAACAGGCATCCAGTATTTTTCAGATTTTGCCGAAACAAGCTGCTTCTTATTCTTCGGGTTAAGATAGCGAAGGTAGTACCAGCACGAACCAGCCTGCGGGCGCGTATGATTTCACATTGGGGAGTTTGACCGGCAATTCCTTCTCTGGCACAGGGACTACTCCGCATTTTGGGCAATGAATAAGCGGAATCGGCTCACCCCAATATCTTTGACGGGAAAATACCCAGTCGCGGAGTTTGTATTTCGTGACGACTTTTCCATCGACGAATTTAACGATTTTTGACTTTGCGTCAATCCAGTTTACCCCATCAAATTTGCCAGAGTTTATCAAATCCCCATTCTGAACATAGCATTCCTTCCCCTCTAGCACACTTTCACGCCTTTCTTCTAGCTCTTCGGGGGTGTCGGCGGTTAGCATCGGACGAATAACGCACTGAACAGGCAGGTTAAATTTCTTCGCAAACTGAAAGTCGCGCTCATCATGCGCAGGAACTGCCATAATCGCCCCTGTCCCATAGTCAGCGAGTACATAATCAGCAATCCAGATAGGAATTTCCTCCTGATTCGCCGGATTGATTGCTTTAATTCCTTTTAACTCCACTCCCGTCTTTTCTTTTCCCTCTGTCGTTCGCTCAATTTCTGTCTTGCCTTTTGTCTTGCCGAGATACTCTGCAACTTCGTCTGCGTTCTCAATTTTGCTGTCATTCCCGGTGCTCCCACCCCTCACCCTTCGGGAGCTCCCCTCAGGCAGGGGAGCTGGGGAATCCAGACTGGATCCCCGCATTCGCGAGGATGACAGAAACTGGGCAACTAACGGATGTTCCGGCGCAAGCACCAAGTACGTCGCTCCAAACAACGTATCCGCTCTCGTGGTAAAAACCTTTACCTCTGCTACATCTTCCTTCTTTTCTTCTTTCTTAAATCTTAAATCATAAATCTTAAATCCAATCTCCGCTCCCTCGCTCCTCCCTATCCAATTCCTCTGTGACTCCTTGATGTATTCAGGCCAGTTAAGCGCATCAAGACCGGACAAAAGCCGGTCTGCGTATTTCGTAATGCGAAGCACCCACTGCGGAATGGCTTTTTTCTCCACAACCGAACCGCATCGTTCGCACTTGCCGTCCTCCAAATCTTCGTTCGCCAGCCCCGTCTGGCACGACGGGCACCAGTTAATCGGTTCGTGGGACTGAAACGCGAGTCCAGCCTTAAACATCTGTAAAAATATCCATTGCGTCCATTTGTAATAGTCAGGGTCGGTCGTGTTGATTTCCCGCTCCCAGTCATAGTTAAAACCGATACGCTCAAGTTGCGATTTGAATCGTTTTATATTTTTCCTAACCGCTATTGCCGGATGTACCTTGTTTTTAATCGCGTAATTTTCCGCAGGAAGTCCGAATGCATCCCAACCCATCGGATGCAGGATACTGTGCCCCTGCATTTTTTTGTGTCTTGAATACACATCCGTCGCGATGTAGCCTTTCGGATGGCCGACGTGAAGGCCATCTCCCGATGGATACGGGAACATATCCAAGACGTAAGACTTTTGACTATTAACTTTTAACTTCTGACCAGACGAAGATTCCCCTCCCCCATCTTTAGAGGGGGGATTAAGGGGGGTGCTCTTCGGCTCCTTCGTTTTATAGAGCCCCGTCTCCTTCCAGACCCTCTGCCACTTCTTTTCTATCTTTGTGTGGTCATAACCATTCATTACGCAACATCATACACAGGGGGAGGCGATTTTCAAAATCGCCGCAGTATGATACTGTTCAAAGTGGAGCACTTGTTTTATTGGAGAGGGTTGACCCAATGTTCAGCTGTTTGCTGTGCTCCGGAGGGTCAGTACCGATACCCTCTCCTGTTTGGTGCAAACAGTATCAACCAGCCGTGACCATTTGGCCACGGCTTCGCACTTGTTTTCATACCGACGTAAGAACCTATTGTGATTTCTTCTCTCGTACTGGATACAGTTCCGGGTCAAGCACGCGCTTAAAGCAGTAGCGTCCGGCCTCGTGCCCCCAGCTTTCAGGCTCACCCGAGGGAAGGTAACCCGCAGAGGGGGAGGTCGGCTTCAGATACATTTCGCCGCGAGCGGGGGTCGTCCTGTCTTCACTGTCAGTTGAACGGCTAAATGTCGCGCACAGTTCAAACGCGTAGCCCTTACCAAACGTAAGTTCGTATTCTTCACTCGTTTTCGGGTCTCGTGGAACGTTGTACCCTGAAATAGAGTCCTTCAGCTCCAGAAGCGATTTTGGAAACGTACCTTTCTGTTGCCAGTAATTCACAATTTGCCACTGAATGCCCTGCAAATCCGATACACGCTCCGCGTCAAACCGCTTCTCCCTCGCCGTCAGTGGCGAGCCCATAATGGCGAATCCCCACACCATTGACGCGAGAACCACAATGGTCGCGGCCGTACCCCACATTTTATTTTTCAATGCCACTCCGGGGGCACGGCGCAGGTCGGAAAGATAATAGCCGAACACACCTCCCGCGACGATAAGCACCGCGAACGTCTTAAGCGCGAAGCGAGTGGACAGTTCGCCACCCAGAAATGAATTAAGCAGGGCAACAATGACGGCAATCCCCGCGAGAAACAGCGTAAAGTACATAAGCCATCGGCGCACCCCAAGTTCCCGTTTTTCGGGGACAACCTTAAAAAGTTTCTCTAGGTACCCGGACAAAGCGAGGTAGAGAGGAAAGATGATAATAAGCGAGGCAATCGCGATACGAATACCTCCGGAGTACGGGTCGCCATAGTATGCAAGCTCATCGGGGAACGCGTAGTTAATCGTCTGAAACAAGAGATTAATCAAACTGATAACGCTGACGTAGAGCGAGGCTACAAGTCCGAGCTGAAGGAAAAAATCTTTTGGTGTGAGTTTCGGTTTGTCCATACGATTAGGTTAACACAAAACGAGCCGACCGCAAGGCCAAGCTCGTCAGACATCCGTAAGATTGTTTCGCGCCTATGTCTAATTAACGCGGTGTATCGCCAGTAGGAGTAGGAACACTGTAAGAATTAGCAGGGACCAAGCAATCGTCAGGAGGAGCCAATCTATCCGCCTCATGGTTCTTGTCTTCATTTTCATTTTTAAAAAATTTCCCCGCGCCGCAGATGGACATTTCTATTTCACAACCCCCAGCCGCCAAGCCGGAGGCAATTTGGCGTGGAAACAGAGTCTCAAGGAATGCGGCACGGGAAAGAGCAAAACGTTATCGGAACGATACATCACTTTTTACAAACGTGCAATTCTGATGGTAGTAACCCCTCACACTCTCTTAACATCCCCCTTATCAAAGGGGGTGGATGCATTCTTATGCGCCGGGGGTTGTTGTAGAACACCCCTCCTCGCCAAAGAGGCGAGTGCTCCCCTTGCTAGGGGAGATACAGACGAGCGTGAGGGCTTACTGATGGTAGTAACCCCTCACACTCTCTTAACATCCCCCTTATCAAAGGGGGTGGATGCATTCTTATGCGCCGGGGGTTGTTGTAGAACACCCCTCCTGCATAAGAATGCAGTGCTCCCCTTGCTAGGGGAGATACAGACGAGTGTGAGGAGTTACTGATGGTAGTAAGTTCCACCCGCCTAAATCTTAAATTCAATGACGTCGCCGTCCTTTACCACATACTCCCTCCCTTCAGTCCGTAACAAGCCCTTTTCTCGAGCTGCGGCATAAGAGCCCGCTTCAAGCAGTTTGTTCCACTCAATCACTTCGGCTTTCACGAACTTATCCTTAAAATCGGTATGAATTGCTGTTCCCGCAAGCGGAGCTGTCCAGCCTCTCTGTATCACCCACCCACGTGTTTCGTCCTCTCCCGTGGTGAAATAGGTAATAAGCCCAAGCATATCGTAGCCGGCTCGGATAAGATTATTCACTCCGTCCTGCTCCCCTGCCTGAGGGGAGCTCCCGTCAGGGTGAGGGGTGGGAGTGCCTCCAAGTTCCCTTCGGAACATCTCTTTCTCCTCACCTACCATCTCTTTGAGGTCCTCTTCAATCTTCGCGTCAACCAAGACGTAACTTGCATTTGTACCTTTTAAAAATTGCATAAGCTTCTCGAAGCGCGGGTCTACTTCGCCAGCTGGCGAATCATCCAAATTTTTACCCCCTCCCTTCTTGTTGAGCACGTAGAGAATGGGCTTTACGGTAAGTAGGTTCAACTGCGCGATAAGAGGTTTCTCAAATTCGTTCAATTCTACCGTCCGCGCGAGTTTCCCATCCTGAAGCGCTTTTTCTAGCCGAGCCAGAGCTTCACTCTCAATAATGGCGTTTTTCACGCCCTTTTTGATATCAGATTTAATGTTGTGAATGCGTTTCGAAACCGTCTGTAAATCAGCGAGAACAAGTTCCAGGTTAATAACCTCGATATCCTTCATCGGATCAATCTGTGCGTCCACGTGGATAATATCTGGGTCCTCGAATATCCGGACAACTTCCGCAATCGCATTTGTTTCGCGTATATTCGTGAGAAATTGATTGCCCAGGCCTTGTCCTTCCGATGCGCCTTTCACAAGTCCTGCGATATCGACGAACTCAACCGATGCAGGAACCGTCTTTTTTGACTTACTAAACTCGGAAAGCTTCCACAGCCGGTCATCGGGCACGGCAACCACACCGACCGACGGGTCAATCGTGGCGAACGGGTAGTTCGCGGCCAGCACGCTCTTTTTGGTAAGCGCGTTAAATAATGTTGACTTGCCAACATTAGGTAGTCCGACAATTCCAATTGAAAGTGACATAGCGTTGACTATTCTACACATTTATATGAGTATTGCACCGAACAGCTCATAATCAAAACTTCACTCTTATATGAACCGAAACGTTGAATCCCCCGCTACTGTTGAAATTAACCAAATTTATTTGCCGGAAAGAAGCGCATTTTGGCTTATGTCAATCTGTACCGTTTTCCTGGCTGGCATATGCATTTTCAACTTCCTCGCGATACGGAAGCTCCACCTCCAGAATGCGGCCCTTATTGCCTCGAATCAAGAACTGCAGGGACAGCTGCTTCAGCTTGCTCCCCCAACAGTTGCGAACGATTCGCCTATCGGGCTTTGGATGAACGACCTGAAGAAGAATACCGGAAAGCTTATCCGTTCATTTAAAGTGAGTGACGGAATGTTTTTCGGGGTGGTGTACATGGACCGCGTCAACGGGGTACTTCCGGTTTGGTTCATTGGATACTCCGAACAGCCGAAGGATGGCTCCGAGATATCTTTCCTCAACCACTACTTGAGAATGGAGGGGAACCTCAACGTACTCGCCTTCTCGAAGGCAGAGCCGAATCTGTAGTGTCCTATCGCTTCCTCGCATGGAGAACTAATTTTACATCGTCAGCCGCCTTGTGTTCAAGGCGGTGTTTTTTTACCATCCCCTTCCTCCCCAGCGGTGGAAGCGGGCTTTCCACTTCGCCGTTCGTCTCTCGGTAATGAATTTGAGTGGTCCAACTTTTTTGACCCTGACTTTGAAACCGGAAAACCACAAAATACCTTTTCGGATTTCGTTCGTGGTGTCTCCGAAAATCAAACGCGCGAGTATGGGCGGTGAATCGGACAGAACGAAAACGCGCGCGGTTTTCCCTTTCATAAGCGGCTTCCACAGAAGTCCCGCGAACGGGCCAGTTTTGTAAAATTCATAGGCGAATTTTGGGAGCCACATTCGGTCGAACATTCCCTTCAGAAGCGCCGGCATCGTAGACCACCACGCGGGATAGATAATCACGAAATGGTCTGCCCACTTGATATCTTCCTGAATCCTTACAATGTCCGGCTCAAGCTCCTGCCGTACTTTGTAGCCCTTGTGCAAAATCGGGTCAAATGAAAGGTCTGCGAGATTCGTCCTGCGAACCACGTGCCCTCGCTCTTTCGCGCCATAGACATAACTGGTCGCGAATTGCGAGCTCAAGCTATCGCTATCGGGATGGCCGACCAACACAAAAATCTTCCGTTCTTTCATTATTGTTAGACACTATCAGTAAAAAATGTCAGCTGTGGGAGCGTTTTAAGAAACAGTGCGGGAAATTCATTAAGCGGTTGTTTTTTCCCTAAAAATGCTTCTATAATTTTCCTTTTTTCTTCTCCCGACGCGTACAGTATAACATCTGAAACTACTTTAAGCAGACTGAATGTTGATGTGACACGTTCCGGAAAGGGACCATAATTCGTTTTGTACCCGACGGCAAGTGTTTCGGGGCTGTTGAACAATTTTTCAAAAAGCGCGGCGTCCGAAAGCGGGACAATGCCGGCGGTGTGTCCATCTGCTCCCATTCCCACGGTGCACACTATTTTCCCGTCAGGATTCTCGCTCATCCAATTCTTCAAAACTAAGTCAAACCGCTTCCCCGCTTCTTCCACTGTTCCACCGTACGGGTCAATCCCCCTTAGTAAAGTGAAATAGTCGTAGACTGGGGGTGTCCGAATCTGTGAGGACGGGGGTTGTTTTGTTGCTACTCTAAAAAACTCCGTCTTCTTCAATTTCTCAAAATTCCGCTCATTCGGGTCAGCGACATAGTGTTCGTCCAATACTGAAACCGTAAGGTTCACATTCTCCGGCAAGATAGAAGGGTCAAGTAGTGAAAGCGCCGACCCTCCGGAGGACAAAAAAAGTACCGGAATATCCTTGTATTCCTTAAAAATTCTTGCAAGAGCGTCAGTTGCCTCTCGTTTCGGGTTTGTGGAGTAAATGATTTTCAAAGACGTAATTTTATCAAGCTGGACAGAGAAGTTTCAATTTGTAGACCTAGGGAGAATCGGACTCCCACCTCTCCGACTCTAGTCGGAGCGTAATATCTGTGGACCGTAGCGGGATCGAACCGCTGACCTCTCGCATGCCATGCGAACGCTCTACCAGCTGAGCTAACGGCCCTTATTGTGCTCCCATGGAAAGATACCACTCTGTATTACCTTTTCCAAGATATCTCGTCGCTTGTAACTCTTCAATCGGTATTCTGCCTTTCGAGCTTCTTCAAATGTGGAACAAGGAAGAAATATCTTCAAAGTCCACGGAACAAGATTCTTCGTAGCCTTCACTCTCTGATTATTGTGTTCAAGTAAGCGATGCTCGTGGTCACTTGCGCAACCGATGTAGTAACGACCATTGCGCTCGCTTTGGATTATGTAGACACCGAAGTTACTCATTTGTTTGACCCCCGACCTCTCCGACTATAGTCGGAGCGTAATACCATTTTACTATGAGCCCGCGTGTGAAGTATCTTAGCCGTTTTTGGACAAAAAGAAAAGCCGATTTTTATCGTTTTCCTATTCCCACTTGTCTCAAATCTGTTCATATGAACAGATTTGAGACAACCTTAAACGAGAACACTGCGTCAGTGTCGTTTTTATTTTCTATACTTTTTGGTGCGCCATTTGTCCGCGATTCGGACGCGGGTGAGAGAACGTTCAAGTTCAGCAGCGAAGTGTTCGTAGTCCACAACTCCTTTGTTTTCCATTTGCTTGCGAAGTTCCTCCGCGCGGGCTTTGGCTTTTTCAATAGCAGCGTCCGAGATTTCGGAAACATGTTCGGCAAAATCGGCGAGGACGGCAACGGTTGTTTGTCCCTTTTCATCTTTTTTGACCTCTACAAAACCACCGACAACCGCCCACGGCATGTGTTCGCCGTTTGTAAGCGCCACAACATCACCCGAAGAAAGTCCGGCAATCAGAGGAATGTGGTCGGGCAGAACGGTCAGCTCACCTCCCGTGGTCGGGAACGTCACTTGGTCAACGTCTTCTTCTAGAATAAGGCGTTCCGGCGTGACGATTTTAAGTTTTAGTTGTTTAAACATAAAATTTAAAATTAAGGTTTTCAGAGATATTAAGCAAAAGATTTTTGATACACATCTTCGATAATCTTCTTTACAACCATTTTTCTCACATCATTTATCTTCCTCCACGTTTCAGGCTTTATCTCTTCGTTACATTTCGCGAACAACTGCTCCTCCCCGTCATTATTGATATCAGAAATAACCAAGCGAGGCGGATGTGCACTTTTAGGAGCTTCTTTTATGTCTGCCAAAAGAAATACTGTACGCAACCAGCCCCCTGAACTTCGCGATGTGCCCACATGGCTTTCGGTCGTTCCTCCTCCCAGTTTTACAAGCTGTAGAGCCACTTTACTCACTGTCCTTTCAGTTGCGTTAGCTTCAGTCTTAAAAGAGGCTTCGTCAAAGATAAGAGATTTCTTCCCAGATACAATATTTCTTAACATTTCCAGACCCTTCTCATCTTTTGATTCTCCCCGTAGGAATTCATCAGTAGGGTTAAAGAAACATATTTTTGGAACCTGTATATTTTCTGGGTCAACTCCTCGAGTTTTAGCATGTTCTAGCGCAAGCATTGGAAATATTTTGTGAATAATGTATCCATATCCTCTGGCGGATTTATCCAAGATAACCAGATTATCAGCCTGCATCGTTAAGGCGTGTCTACAAGCATCCTCGCATTCATTGACTAACGAATTAATTATTTGCTGTCTATCTCTCATCCAGAGTTTTTCCTTGTCAACCGTTGATTCAAGAAATTGGTCAATTTCAGGAGTGCCGGCGTATTCCCTAAGAAGTTGGTCAGCTTTTTCTTTGTAATTGACGGTTGATTCTGGGTTTTCCACCAGTGTATCTTGCTTTTCCGTGGCTGTACTTTCGGACATATTTTTTAAGCGCTTGAATCGTGAACTTGAATTTTTTAGTCCACTTTAAAGTGCCCCTTTCATATAGAAGTCCCCTTCTGACTTAGCATCATGCTTTCCTTCCAGTATTTCCTTGAACGAACGAATGGTTTCAGCAAGCGGAACATACTGACCCTTGGCACCGGTGAATTGTTCGGCGACGAAGAACGGCTGGGAGAGGAATTTCTGGATTTTGCGGGCGCGAACGACGAGGGCTTTGTCATCTTCGGACAATTCTTCCATACCAAGAATGGCGATAATGTCTTGCAGATCCTTGTATCGCTGAAGTACGCGCTGAACTTCACGGGCGGTCGTATAGTGCTCCTTACCCACAATGTTCGGGTCAAGAATAGTGGATGAAGAGTCAAGTGGGTCTACGGCCGGATAAATACCGATTTCGGTAAGTGAACGGTTCAAGACGACAGTAGAGTCGAGGTGGGCAAAGGTTGTCGCCGGTGCGGGGTCGGTAAGGTCGTCGGCAGGCACGTAGACGGCTTGGACAGAGGTTACAGAACCCTTGTCGGTAGAGGTGATGCGTTCCTGCAGATTTCCCATTTCTGTCGCCAAGGTTGGCTGGTAACCCACGGCAGACGGAATGCGTCCAAGAAGAGCGGACACTTCGGAACCGGCTTGAGTAAAGCGGAAAATGTTGTCGATAAAGAATAGTACGTCCTTCCCTTCCTTGTCGCGGAAATATTCGGCCATCGTAAGACCGGAGAGTGCTACACGCATACGAGCACCCGGCGGCTCATTCATCTGACCGAACACCATGGCCACTTTGTCCAAAACGCCAGACTCCTTCATTTCGTGGTACAGGTCGTTGCCTTCGCGAGTCCGCTCTCCCACTCCAGCAAACACAGAATATCCTCCGTGATTTGATGCGATATTGTGAATAAGCTCCTGAATGACAACAGTCTTGCCGACACCTGCACCTCCAAAAAGACCGACTTTACCTCCTTTTAGAACCGGACAAATGAGGTCAATGACTTTGATGCCGGTTTCCAAAATCTCCACTTTGGTTGCCTGCGACACATACGCCGGAGCCTTGCGGTGAATTGGAGACCTTGTGGCCGTGGCTACTTCTTTTCCGTCGTCAATAGCAGTACCGAGAACGTTAAAAATACGGCCGAGTGTTTCCTTTCCCACCGGCACAGAAATAGGGGCACCCGTGTCTGTTACCTCCTGACCCCTGGAAAGCCCGTCGGTTGAGTCCATAGCAACCGCACGGACGGTATTACCGCCAATGTGTTGCTCGGTTTCAAGCACGAGCTTCTTCGCCCCGTTCATAACGGTCAAAGCGCTGTATATTTCAGGCACAGTGCCCACGAACTCAACGTCCACCACTGGTCCGATAATTCTCTTGATGACTCCGTTTTTCATATATTTTTATTAAGATTTTTCTTTCAGACCTGAAGAAAAGGTCGCTGTTTTGCGGCCTTTTCTGTTGACCGTCTTTGTTATTAAGCAAACGATGGAAGATTAAGGAATCTTTTCCCCACGATAACTTTGCCGAAATTTTTTTTACCGATTTTTTCGCTCGCTCCGATGATTTCCAAATACAGTGGATTGCCGTTTTTGTCCAGGTCCAACATAATTTCCGGTAAGATTTCCAGAGTTTTGGCTACGATGCCGGGACGCAAGGATATATTAAGCGCGTCAACTTCTTTGTCATAGGTAATTTTCATAAGATGATTTTATCTTATCAGTTATTTTTCACTTTCGCAACCAAATGAGCAGTAACGACAATAATCTTATTTCGCTTTCGTTTTATCACTACTTTCAAATAAATATTCCTAAATTTCTTATAGAGTTCTTCCCTAAGATTGTACCCGTCTGTTCTAAACTCCGGAGACTTTACTACCGCAATCACAGCCCTCATTGGTATTTTTCTCTGTACAATTTTCAGTTTTGCGTGGCGACTGAAGACAATATCCATGACTTTATAACTTGAAACTTTATGAACTTTCAACTGACGGATGCCATCCCCGCGCTAATCTCCGATATTTCCTGCGTGATGTTTGCTTGCCTTGCTTTGTTAAATACCAGTGTCAGGTCTTCTATCATTTCTCCGGCGGCTTCACTGGCGTTCTTCATTGCGACCATTCGGGACGATTGCTCGGAGGCGTTTGACTCAAGAAGCATTTGGTAGATTTGCATTCTGACGAGCTTTTCCGCGAGAGAACCTAACAGTATATTTTTGTCTCCCTCAATCAGGTAATCGACTTTTGCTTTCCCGACGCTTTCGGTCGAGACCCCGGCTTCGGACGTCGGGGCACCCAGTTCCGCTATCAGTCCTTTTAAGTCGTTCTTAGAAACTGGAATGACTTGTTTGATGTTCGGAACCTGTGCCATTGCCGACACGAAGTCGGTATACGCCACCAGCACTGTATCATACGTTCCCGAAGTAAACTCCTGAATGGCGAGTTTGGAAATAGGCAACACATCCCCAAGAGAAATGTAGGCCGGCAAGTCCGTAAAGGAGGCGATAATCTTCTGTCCGATTCGGCGCATAGCGACGTCACCTTTCTTCCCCACCGTTAAAATGTCTATGTCCGCACCGTTATTATTTTTGCGAAGTAGCGCCAAAGTTTTTTTGATCACCTGTGAATTGTACGCTCCACAAAGTCCACGATTTGAGGTAATAAGTATTAGTAAAATTCTGCGACTGTCAGCGTCTTGTCCGCGTTTGTCCGCGTTTGTAAAAAGGGGGTGAGTAATTTCCTCCACACTCTTGCCGATAGAAACCAAAACCTCCCACGAATACTCGGCATAAAGACGCGAGGCAAGCGTACTTGCTACCGCGCGTTTCATCTTCGAAGCCGCCACCAATTCCATAGCTTTGGTGATTTTCTTCGTGCTTTTTACGCTTTTGATGCGTCTTTTAATTTCTTTACTTCCAGCCATTGAACTAGAATTAAGAGTTAGGAATTATGAATTTGGAATGCGATTAATTTTTACCGAAACTAATCAAAACTATTTTTAATTTTAGTCATAATTTCCTTCAACCTCGGTAAATCTTTTCCTATCGCGCTCCATACCACTTTTTCGTCCACTCCCCAATACTCATGAGCGAGAAGATTGCGCATGTCCATAATTTGCCGCCATTCCACATTCGGATGATTTTTACGGACTTCCTCGTAGATATTTTTAATAGCTTCGCCAATGATAATGAAATTCATCATCACCGCATCGTATGATTTTGCGTCGCCTTTCAATTCCTTTCCATTGGCCATGCCGGAAACATAGCCATTGATTTTATCAATGGCGTCAAAAACATCTTGAATGAATAAATTTACGCTTCTTTCTTCGCTCATATAATAACTAATTGACTTAAAATTCTATCCTTAATCAACGGCTTGATTCCATTTTTCGTTACAAGGTCAACTTTCCGTCCAAGCAAGTCCTCCAAATAAAACCGCATGCGGGAAAATTCAAAAAGTCCCACCGCCACTTTATCGTGGTTGATTTCAATGGCAACATCAATATCGCTTTCCGCGTTCTGATCTCCCCGCGCGAACGAGCCGAATACGCCTATTTCCTCAACCCCATAGGTTTTCAGCAAATACTCCTTATTTTCAGCGATTTTCCGCTTGATTGTTTCTAAATCGGTTGACATAGCTTGATTTTATCATTTTTATCAAACTTTACCAATTTTATTTTGTGCAACACACGGTGTTGCACAACTAGACGCGCAACATCTTTTTTATTTCCTTGTTTATCAACTTCAGTTCACCCGCGGTCAGAGAGCCGATTTTCTTTTCTAATCTTTTCACATCAATGGCTCGAAGCTGAAAGATAAGTGCAATAGAGGGTGCCGTTAAACCGTTTGAGGCGGTTGGTGAGAGTTGAACCGTGTGCGCAAAGCGTAAAGCGCGGCTGCTTGAGGTGAGCGGCACAACCATAATCAGTCCTGCTACAACATCAGAAAAGACAACAGCTGGTCGTATTCCCGACTGCTCATGTCCATTTGAATTCCCGGAATCAATGACCCAAATTTCTCCCGTCTTCATGGTCTAAAGTCGGCTTTTTGCCAATGCCTCATCGCTCAAATAATCCCAAAAAGCAAACTCCTTCTTCAGTTCTATATCCTTTTGGATAGCATCAAGATAAAACACCGAGGCACGCTCAAGAATATCTGCCTCCTCAACCCCTAGAACTTTAGAGGCGTTTTTTATGTTTATTCTTGTTTGCTTTGTCAATATATTCATTTCCGCAGTATAGCATTTACTTGTAAAAAATTCCAGAAAATCCGGCTTTCTGATTCTTCGCTACTCGGCCACCAATTCCATAGCTTTGGTGATTTTTCCTCGCCCCGTAGCGAAATTCTGATTTCTGCTACTGGGGTTCGTGCTCTTTACGCTTTTGATGCGTCTTTTGATTTCTTTTGATCCGGCCATGGTAATAAGTTAAAAGACAGGCAAAAACTTAGTTAAAGGATTTCAATTTATTCAAGCACTCAACGCAGTTAACATTTTCTGCAGAAACCCTGGGTTGATTATTGTCGTCTAGAAGGACACCGCAAATAGCACGACCAGTTTTTTTAGGCATATCATCTTCTGTCGTAATCCTAAGAGGACCCCCTCTATGTTTGGTCTTCTCAAAGTGAGTTTTTATGACGTTTTTCATATATCAACGATTAACTGTTGAGCCAAGCAAAGAATGCGATAGCCACTATAACAGCGATGACAATTTGTGTACGCTCAAGTTCCTTTTGTTTCGGGTGCTCATCCTTGATGTTCTCGCCATCATTCGGTTTGTTCTTTTTTTCTTTGGTCAAAAATTCCCACGTTAACGCGACAGCAGGCCCAATAACAAAAATGAATAGCAAAAGACCAACTTCGCGCTGCGCGTCCTCGTTAGCTTGTATCCACTCCCAGAGACCTCCAAACAAGGCGACTGCCAGGATAATGACTACTACAATCACACCAATGGCACCGCTCCCCAGCACGATTGCTTGGGCGGGTCCTCTTCCGAAGATATAAGCAATTGCAATAAGAGCTACAAGAAGAATGAGTATTGTCATGTGTGGGTTTAAATTAAAGCTCGTAAAGCTTGACTTGTTTGTTCATATTTGCTAGTCTTTAGCTACAAAGGGCTTCGGCCTCGCCCCCGCCGCAAGACGGGGGCAAACTGTTATCCAAATAGTGTCTTTTTCAATTTCTCTTTCAATTCTTTGAATACTGCTTCATCCAGAGTCGTTATTTTTCGTACCAATCGCTTCGTATCAATCAGTCGGACCTGTGAAAGAATTGCCGAAGGCGGTCAAAATGTTCACCTGTACCGTCCTGCTCAAAGCCGACATTAACTCCAAGCGAACACCACCAGACTTCGCGAGTATGACAGAATGGAGCGCTTGATTCCGATTGAATCTGCTTTTTCTTTCCATTCCATTTGTCAAAATCTTTTTTCATTTGATATACTGTATGGACAGTTGGCTTCGGCCTTACCCCCGTTTCGCGCCCGCGCGAAACGGGGGAAAACTTTTTCCTAAATCTTAAATCCTGCCTTGAATTCTGAAATAACCTTCTTCAACTCCGTCTCGCCGGCGTCGGTCCACATTTTGGTTTCGCGGATGTCTTTGAAGAACACCTTTGCGTTGGATTCGGTGTAGTCAATCAGTCCGGCTTCAAACTCCTTGATTTTGGCCACAGGCACATCATCCATATACCCCTTGATAAGGGCATAGAGAGTGACGACTTGGTGTTCTGTTTTGACTGGAGCGTATTGAGGTTGTTTCAAGACTTCCACCGCGCGCTTTCCTCTTTCAAGTTGCTTCTTGGTGCTTTCGTCCAAATCCGAGCCGAATTGTGAAAAGGCTTCGAGTTCGCGGAATTGCGCTAAGTCGAGCTTCAACGTTCCGGACACCTTCTTCATAGCTTTAATCTGGGCGGAAGAACCAACACGTGACACAGAGAGTCCAACGTTTACAGCAGGGCGAACACCTTTGTAGAAGAGGTCGGTCTCGAGGAAAATCTGACCGTCGGTGATGGAGATGACGTTGGTCGGAATGTACGCGGATACGTCGCCTGCTTGAGTTTCGATAATAGGCAAAGCCGTGATTGAACCACCTCCGTATTTAGCGTTTCTTCGGCAGGCGCGCTCAAGAAGGCGTGAGTGCAAGTAGAAAACGTCTCCAGGGTAAGCTTCACGGCCTGGCGGACGGCGGAGGAGCAAAGAGATTTCGCGGTAAGCGACAGCGTGCTTGGAAAGGTCATCATAGATAATCAGCACGTCTTTTCCTTGGTCCATAAAGTATTCGGCAATAGATACGCCTGTGTACGGAGCGATGTACGAAAGAGCGGAGCTTTCTGACGAGCCGGCTGAAACAATAACGGTGTACTCCATCGCGCCACCTTCCTCAAGTCGAGTCTGGAGTTTGCGAAGCTTGGAATCCTTCTGACCGATAGAAACATACACGCAAATCATATTCTGACCCTTCTGGTTCAAAATAGCGTCGATGGCGATAGCCGTCTTCCCTGTCTGACGGTCACCAATGATAAGTTCGC
>Ga0075991_120_pt1 | contig 16970 bp, 11 predicted proteins | sample RifGroA2_FD_68061 | JGI IMG/M metagenome (GOLD analysis project Ga0075991, IMG submission 68061) | Parcubacteria bacterium GW2011_GWA2_49_9
GAAGTTTCTCGACGCCCGTCGTTTCCTCCGCTTCTTCGTCGCCTTTCTTTGTTTTCGCCGTCTTCTCAAGCTTTTTGTATTCAGGTTCAACAATATTCTTATGATACGACTGGATATCGCGCACCGACTCCGATTCCAGAATATCGTAGCGGCGGTCCATTTCCTTTGCCGCCCATTTGAGCGCGAGTATCGCTTTCTTCGCTTCCGTGACGACAGGCGTCAACAGGTGAGGAATTTTATTGTACAGCGTGAGTTCAACACGCTTCGGGTCAATCAAAATGAGTTTGAGGTCATCAGGCGAATTTCGGAAGAGAAGTGACGTGAGAATAGTATGTATCGTGACCGATTTTCCCGAACCGGTGGTGCCGGCGATAAGCGTATGCGGCATTTTAGAGAGGTTCGCGAAATGCGCCTTACCGGAGAGGTCTTTACCAAGTGACATAAGGAGCGGCTTCTCCGAAGAGGCGAATTCGGCGCTTCCGAGCATCGTGGCGAGACCGACCGTCGCTTTGACCGTATTGGGGATTTCAATACCGACGAGTGACTTGCCGGGAATCGGCGCTTCAATGCGGATAGGATGGGCGGCAAGCGCGAGTTCAAGTTCGCGCTGGAGTGCGACAATTTTGGAAAGACGGACGCTTTCGGCGGGCTTCAGCGCGTAACGCGTCACCGCGGGTCCGATGGATATTTCGTCCATCTCAACTTCAATACCGAAGTTCTGAAGTGTCCGCTTGATGATATTCGCATTCGCTTTGATATCGCCGACCCCCGGCTTTCCCTTATCGGCTTCCAAAAGCGAAAGCGAAGGAGGAGTATACGGGCGCCAGCTCGGACGCGCGGGGATTTTTCCGGCAAAAGCAGGGACAACGGCTTCCATCCCGTTCTTTACCTTCACCTTTTTTTCCTCCACGTTCTCTGCTTGCCCCGCGCCATCCTCATCTTCATCCGATTCCTCCGAGGGGTCTTCCCCGACTTCTTCAGCGTCCAGCCCTGTAATCTTCGTCCTCACTTTCTTTTCAGTGCGTTCCTTCCACCATATCCCAAATGATGCGATGGGAATTGACGCCTCAAACATAATAAGGAGCGCGATAACAAAACAAGCCGCGAGAATAACAATGGAAATATAGATGTCAAATAGTTCCACGAGCGGAGCGGCCAATGTCTTTCCGAGCCAGCCACCTTCCATCGGGAAGATAAGCTCGACCATACCGAGTCCGGAAAGGAAAAGGACAAACGCTCCTATTGTTTTTTTAACCGGAAACAATCCACGAAGCGCACGAAGAAAACCCGCACTGATAACGAAAGCGAGAATCGGGATAAGGTAGAATCCTACGCCGGCAAAACGGACGAGCCACTCATACAAGAATGTTCCGCCACTTCCCGCACGCCCAAATGCGGCAAAAATAAGCGTGAGTCCGGCCGCGAAAAAGAGCACCGCGAGCACCCCTTGCAGCGTCTCCTCTCGGAGGATAAGTTTCTTTTCATTTTTACTCTTTCGGGACATAGTCGCTTGATGGGAAATAGTATAACACGTAAAAAAGTCTTTTTTACCCTGCATTCGATGCATCACAAGACTTCGGCTTAGACACACTTTCTGTTATTCCAGCGACGAAGTAGTCGTAGACTATGCTGGAATCCAGATTTTTGGCGTGTACTATTCTTGATTCCTGCTTTCGCAGGAATGACAAAGTGAGGGTTTCGTAATTCACATGTGACACGAGAGATGGCAGAAACAATGGATGTTGTAGTCCAATACACCGAAGCCGACTCCTCTCCCTCGGGTTGATACAGAGCTTGCATTTTTCGTTAAAGACACGATAATGGACAGAACGTTAGTAATAACTCTCCAATCCCGTCGGCTTTCCTATAAAGGACACTTTCCGTGTTGTGCGGTAATCATAAAAGTCACTTAGGTAATCTAAAGGACAATACTACGTATCAAGCTGCAAAAAGATGAATCCCCGCAGATACAGTCAAATAGAAAGAGCCTTACAGATACTGGATAAATCTGGAAGTGTGGACATTCTTAAAGAGGACCACTACCTTCTTTTTCTATTCAAAAAGACAGAACGAATAGTTGCGGCACTCTACGTCATCACCGGCCTGTTTCCCGATGCCGAACCACTCAAGTGGAGTATTCGTGAATGCGGTACGCTCTTTATAAAACATACACTGTCCTTTAAAGAACGTGCGACTGTGCATAGCAAAGAATTTCCGTCGGACACGCTTTCCGAAATGGCCAGACTCCTTTCACTCCTTGACCTCGCGCACATTGCGGACCTCTTGTCCCCTATGAATTTTTCTGTCGTCAAAAGGGAGCTTGAAACGATTTCAGGCATCATAGAAGGGAAGTGGCGCACGGCAGGACTTCCGACATCACAGCCCTTTCTTGATGAGAGTTTCTTCGGGGTTACTAAGAGTATCTTCGGAGAGGCAAAAGGGAAAAGGCAAGAGATGTTCACGCCTGCGCCATCTTCCGAGTACAAGGAAAAACAGGAAGATTCATTTCTCCGGTCGTTTTCCGATTTTGAATCACTCAAACGGAATCAGAGCACTAAAGGACAGGAAGAGATGAAGGACATTGTCCTTTATAAAAAAAGGGAAGGGTTACCAACGAAGTCGCGCAAACATTACGATAAAGGACATACATCGGACACCACTTTGGACCAATCAAGAGAGGAACGAAAGCGAATTATCTTTTCAGTTCTTAGAGATAAGAAGAGCGCGATGATAAAAGATTTTTCTTCTGTTATTAGCGATTGTAGCGAGAAAACTATTCAACGACTTTTGCTTGATTTGGTTCAGGATAATGTCCTTAAGAAGGAAGGGGAGAGACGCTGGAGCAGATATACTATTTTAGAAAAAAAGGAGAGCGGATTGTCATCCAATTCTGTTCTTTAGCCTCTCTTTTTAGATAGCTCATACGGCCACTATACTTACGCCCTCTTGCTTTGGGGGGACGTCCTCCGGCCTTGTGCCATGGCGGCCTCTGTTAGTATGGTAGAAAGGCGTGTGGCCATTCTACTATAGGGCCGCCTCGGCCTCTTCAGAGGGTATTTTAAGCCTTAGTACTAGGGCATATTTCCCCTTCGTTGACTTTGGAGGGGGGCTATGCGATACTCTACTCCGCTGGATACATCTAATAAAACGGGTCAACAAGGGCGTTTACGCTTTTGTTTCCCGTCTTTGGAGTTATCCACAGAACCTGATTTTGCAGGGCTGTCGCCAGACCGTATAATTGACCCTGAATACTGCTTCCATTTTTGATGGGCATCTCGCCCGTCCTTTGGAGAAGGACTAAGGTCTTCCAGAAGTTCCGGAAAGGAGGCACATTGACAACTACATACGACAGTCACATCTTTCAGTTAGATACAACCTCTGTATTGCAGATTTTGTTCTGAACTCCGGACCGTTTTAATTCTGTTCACGCCGGTTGGCGAAAACAGGAAGCTGACGAGTTATCGGAGTAATTCCGCATTACTGTTTGACACATTTATTCAACACTAGACCTTTTACTTTTCGTCGATAAAAGAAAAGTATGAGGATTAGTAACACACCGCTACGTTTCAGTTTGAGGCGTGGTGGAAGTTAGAGATCAGGAAATAGCATTAGTTTTTGAGTCGAAAACTAATGTCTTCGTTTTCGGTTGAAGGTCGGCCGTTCACACGGCAGGTCTCTCGCTGGGAAAGAAGATTTCATCAATGCGATACGTCGCACTGATGATGTCCTTTATTTCGGCTAGCGAGGAGCACCGCGAAAACTTCTTAGTTTGCATGGCGTCCGAGCAAAGACGAAACAAGGTAAACCTTATATTAATTATACATATGACAAGTAAATCCAAAACAAAGAAAATCGTTGCGGGTGTCCTCGGTCTTATGCTCTCTCTCACGCTGGTAGCGGGAGTAGGAGCGCAGACTGCGAATGCCGCATTGTCGACTTCTCAAGTGGATGCGATCATCTCGCTCCTTACTTCGTTCGGAGCTGATGCTGGAACCATCACTAACGTGCGCGCTTCTCTTACAGGAGGCACGCCGACAGCTCCGACAACAGGAGGCGCCACTATGGGAACCGGCTACACCTTTACCCGTAACCTTAAACAAGGTGACACGGGAGAGGATGTCAAACAGCTTCAAATGGTTCTCAACGCGAATGGATACGGCCCCACTTCGGGAGCCGGTTCTTCGGGAAATGAGACGACCTACTTCGGTGCAGTCACCAAAGCGGGAGTCGTTAAGTTCCAGAACAAATACGCCGCTGAAATCCTCACTCCGGTCGGACTTACCTCCGGCACAGGATTCGTCGGTGCGTCCACTCGAGCACTGCTCAATAGCTTGGGCGGTACTACGGGAACCGTTAGCACAGGTACAGGCACAACCGGCACAGGCACGACAGGAACAGGAACGGTCGTCGTACCGTCAGGTTCAGGTCTTACCGTGACCAAGTCACCGGTACAGCCACCGGAACAGCTCGTTCCGCTCAACGCGGCTCGCGTTCCGTTCACGAAAGTCGTCTTTACCGCGGGCTCGTCTGACGTAACCGTCAACGGAATCGTGGCAAGGCGGGTCAGTCACGCACGATGACCGTTGCGGCGAACCGACCGACTTCGACCACCGCCGCACACGCGGGTATGATCACTTCACTCTCGCTTGTTCAAGTCAACACCTCGGCGACCGTGAGTGGCTCATTCCCGATTGTCGGCACTGCACAGACCATCAACGAAGGTCTTATTATCGGTACGGTAACTGCGGACAAAGGGTCGCTTGACCCAGGCACCTCGGTGACGAAGCCGGTCGGTGAGACAGGGTACACGTTCTCGTCCATCCGCGTAACCGCGGGTTCGGCAGAAAACGTGCGACTTCGCTCAATCCGCTGGAACCAGACGGAATCAGCCAGTGCGTCCGACCTCGCCAACATCAAAGTATATGTTGACGGTACGGCGTACACACCGGTTGTTACGGATGGTGGTCAGTATTACACTGCCGTCTTCGGCTCGGGACTCGTCATTGAGAAAGGTTTCTCAAAGGAAATCTCAATCAAGGGCGACGTCATCGGCGGTTCAGGACGCAAAGTTGACTTTGATATTGCCAAGCAAACCGACATTGACCTCGTAGGCGAACTCTATGGCTACGGCATTATGCCTGCGTTTGCAGGTACAGCCGCTTCCACGGATGGCGGAGCAGTCAACAATGCGGACGACTACTACTACGATGCGGCAGTGCTCACGATTGATGTGGGAAGCATAAACATTTCCACCTCAAACGCGTCACCGGCACAGAACATCGCGGTTAATACGAGTAACCAACCCCTCGGCGCGTTCATCGTGGACGTGAAGGGTGAAGCTATCTCGGTAGGACGCCTTGGATTCAACGTAAATATGTTGCTCTCCAGCGTTCAATCAGCTGACGACGTTGATGACATTACGAACATTACGCTCGTTGATGAGAATGGTTCAGTTGTCGCGGGTCCGGTTGACGGCACCGCGGCTGACAGCTCCTACACGACGAATTATGCAACCGGTTCCTTCGTCTTCTCTGATACGGTAACCTTCCCGGTTGGAGCGAATACCTACTACCTCAAGGGCAAAATTGGTACGGATGTTGACAACAACACCACCATTCAGGCTACAACAACCCCGAGCGCAGACTTTGCAACAGTGCGAGGACTCACGACGGGTAAGACCATCACTCCGGCCCCGGCCTCGGCACTTTCCTTCAGCATTATGACGCTCAAGTCAGGAGCGCTGACAGTTAGCAACCTTGGCCAGCCGGCGGCGCAGACCGTTATCGCGGGTGGTAAAGGAATTGAGTTCGCGCGCTACTCTCTTGATGCTTCGGCTTCAGGTGAAGATGTCCGCGTAACCACACTTCCTCTTGACTACTCAACCAACGGCACGGCCAATGATGTCACCAACTGTCAGTTGAGGGATGGTTCAAAGACAGGCACATCACTCACCACGGGTTCAAACACGAAGAATCCTACCGCTGTGTCCTCAACAACCACCTTTACGTTTGACGGAACAGGTCTTCTGATTACTAAGGGTACAACCAAGACACTCTCTCTTACTTGTGACCTTAAGAGTGGTACAACGTCAACCTATCAATGGGGTCTCACCGCGACCGCAGACAACGGCACGTGGACAGGGGCTACGGGTCTCGCATCAGCGCAGACCATCGTAGAGGTCTTCAACGTCGGACAGGGTAATGTGATGACTGCATCATCCGGCGGTTCGTACACTGTTGCCGCCGATAGCGGAACCGCCTACAACTACCGCGCGGTCAAAGCGGGAACACTCAACGTTCCGCTCGCCGCCTTCAAGTTTGAAGCAGACCTTACTGAAGAGCTTATGCTTAAACAGCTTGCGCTTCAGATTGGCAACGTTGCGTCTAACTCTCCGGCTGACCTTGAAAACCGAAAACTCACCTTGTGGGTTGACGGAGTACTGGTCGGTTCGGCTGATATAGGAGCGGGCGCGGACTACGCGACCTCTTCTACCCTTTCTCTCAACGGCTCAAGTGGCGTGAAGCTCGGCAAGGGCCCGTCAGGCGTGAAGACCGTAGTGGTCAAAGGTGACCTCCGCGCACATGACGCGAACACCAATTCCAACAGTACGGCTGATAATGGCGGATATGGCGCATTCTTCGCGGTTACCTACGACGGAAACAACGTAGGTATCAACGGTAACTACGCGACAGGAGTTGATTCAGGCTCCAATATTTCTGGATACACGACCGACGTTACAACGAACGGTGTACGCATCTTTAGGAACGTTCCGACCATTACGGTCACGAACTTGGGAGCGAACACGCTCGTTACTGGTGACCCTGTCTACAAGTTCACGGTCACCAACCCGGATGCGACCAGCGATATGATGCTCTATAAGGCAAGCTTCGGCATCTCAACTTCAGGCCCGACAGGGTTTAGAGTTATGAGCTTTGAGCTTCGCGGAGGTGGAGTACTTGCAAACGCAACCGCGGTAAACGCGATTGACGTGGAAACTTCCGGTTTAGACCTTGACGGTGTTGAGGTTGTCTTTGACGCCAACGAAGCGCGAAGAATTCCCGCAGGAAGTAGCAAGGAATACATCCTTTCCGCAACCGTTTCTGGTATGACAGCTGGTACTAACTCGCTCAACGTGAAGCTCCTCAACGACACGTCATACCCGCTTCTCCAGAATGCAAGCGATTACCTTATGGGTACGGTTGCTGGAATTGACCTCACAGAGAACAACGCTACGGCAGGGTATGCGTCGTCAACCAACAACATTATCTGGTCACCGTTCTCTACAACGAGTCCGACTACCGCCGCTACAGCCGAGACAAACCTCGACTGGACGAACAGCTACGGTATTCCGATTTACGACAAGAACGGCTCACTCCTTACGCCGACAGGCTCTCTGTCCACGCAAGCTTCAGAGAAGTCCATCTAGTGTCCTCTCTTAGTTATATAGTTATAGTTAATCGGTTGCTTGTGACAATCGGTTAGCAAAGCGAACCCCCTCCGACTACGGTCGGAGGGGGTTTTGCGTTGGCTATAGAACTTACATACTCGGTGTCTTCATTCCTCCTTTGTAAAGGAGGTGGTTCATTCCTATGAACCGGAGGATTTAAACAACCCCCTAGCCCCCCTTATTAAGGGGGATATACCCTCACACCAAATTTGCCGCAAATTTGGTGTGAGGGTATACTACTCCCGTTATGATAATCAAAACCCCCCTAGTAATCGTCGGTGTACTGGTACTAGCTGGTGCCTTTTTCTGGATAATCTATACAGGACCAGTATGGAATAGAGGACAAGGAGAGAGTAAACCCCCTTCAATTGTTTCCCCCTTATCAAAGGGGGTTCCGTATTCAGATACGGCGGGTGTTGTTTCTCCTGGGATTGAGTACGATTTTGTGACCAGCACTTCAACACCTGAAAAGGAGCAACCTCGCGTGGTTACGCCGAAACTTGACCGCCCCATCATTATTCCCTCTAGTTTTTCTCTCGAGGAGGCCAATTCAGCAAGAAAAGAAATAGAGGCATTTATTGCTTCTCTTAAGACAAACCCAACAAATGCCGCTCTCTGGGGGCAGTTAGGTATGGCGCGAAAGGGTATTGAGGACTATGAAGGAGCAAAAGAGGCCTATGAATATGCTCTTGAGCTTATTCCGACGGAATCCGTATTTGCCGATAATTTGGGGGTGATTTACGGAGATTACCTCAAGAACTACCCGAAAGCGGAAGCATATTATCGTCTGGCGGTCACATTGGACCCTAAAACACCATACAGGTATCTACGTTTATATGAATTTTATAGTTATTTGCTTAAAGATTCGGCGAAAACGAGAGCTGTACTTGAAGAGGGATTACGCGCGATTCCCGGGGAACCGAGTTTTATGGCACTTTTGGAGGCGTTATAGACAAAAAACACTTTCCGGAAATCCGGAAAGTGTTTTTGTGTGTCCACACTGTAACCCCTCACACTCGTCTGATTCTCCCCTAGTAAGGGGAGCACTCGCCTCTTTGGCGAGGGAGGGGTGTTCTGTAACATCCCCCGGCGCATAAGGATGCGTCCACCCCCTTTGTAACGAAGTAGTCGTAGACTAGGGGGACAGTAAGAGTGTGAGAGGTTACCCATCACTCTGTTGTCCTGTGGATAACTCAATGTTGCAACGCAAGAAAGGGAGTATAATGAACAGTGAGTAATTCCGCTTTTCGCGTGTCGGTGAGAAGCACACTCTCTTTTTTAGTAAAAAGGAAACTTTTATTAGTAGTCAGGTTAATTTTAGAATCTATGCAACGATTCTCTAGCAAAGGAAAAGGCGGGATGATGAAATCACTCGCGCTTTCCCTCGTTTTTTCTACACTTTTTATCGGAGTTTCGGTGGGCGCCGCAACGACGATAAGCTCTAATATAACTACAGGAGGTAACCTTACCGTTAGCGGAACAGTCGGAATTACCGGTTTGACCACAATGGTGTATGCATCGTCAACTGGTCAATCGCTCACTGGAAATCTTCAAGTTGCTGGCGGGGCTGCCGTCGGTTCGTCGGTGACGAATAGTCTCGCTGGTACTATTTTACTTGCAGGGTATACAACCGCGGCCGAACCGACCGGTGTGACACAAGGAACTTTCTATTACAATTCAACGGATAAAGTACTTAAAATGTTTGACGGTACCAACTGGTTTACCGTCGGTACAACTACGAGCGGCATTAGCTTGAGCGGAAGCCGTCTTCAATTCGCGACTTTGGCGACACAGTACCTCACGCTTGGTACGACAACTCAACAGGCTTCTGGACAAGGTGTAGTCACACTTGAGGCAACAACCACAACTGCTGTTCCGCTTTCAATTGTCGGCTATTCTGGTCAAACGGGACACCTGCTTGATGTGTTGAGCGGTACTACTATTGCAGGGCCTAAACTTCTCTACATAAGCTCTTCAGGCGGGCTCTTCGCTTCAAGCACAGGCGCTTTCGGCGGAACACTTACTGTCGGTGGAGAACTTACGGCGACTTCTACGCTCGTTGTAAGTGGTCGTGCAGACCTCAACGGCCAAGCTTCCACGACACGATTGTCAGTATTTGACACGCTCTACGTGGGAGGTACCTCTACCACGACGATTACCGGTAACAATACCGCTTCTACGATTGCCTACGCATCTACAACCGCGATTACTAATTCTGGGACAGCAAGCACCTCGGCCTTGATAGTCGGAGGAAACAGTATAAACGGGACGCTTTCCGGTTTAATCTTCGGAACTTGCGACCTCCAGCAAACATCTATTACCGCAAGCACGACCAGGGGAGTGCAATGTACCACCGCGACCGGAGTATCTACGGCTTATAAAGTATTTGTAATGGCAACGAGTTCGCTTACTGGCACCTTAGGCACTGTACCCGCCAGCAACGGTTTCGTTATTGTCAGTGCTTCCTCAACCGCGGCAAATGTCATTGGAGTAGAATTGTCTAACCTCACCGGCGCAGCCGCGACACCAGCCGGTACGCTTAACTTCTGGGCGGTTCGGTAAGCATGGATAGTGATATTCTAAAATTCTATTACTAATCATGCTCACGAACATTATGAAACTAAAGTTTCTTCTCGCACTGGCGCTTGTCGCCGTGCTGGGTGCTTCTCCGGGTGTGAGCTACGCCGCGTATAATGACGTAACGTTAACGTCTGATACCGTCATAACGACAACGTCAGCCACGTTCAATGTCTCCGGGGCGAGTGCCTCTTTGCAGTCAATCTCGGTTTCAGGAGATGTGATGACGGTTGCGATGACCGGAAACTCATATCTTAAAATTACATCTTCCAACAGGAAGACACTCTCCGCTCCCAATAAGGGTTCCATAACCCAGACAAGTAGCTGTACCGATTCTCTGGCCACGGATATGTTTGAAGCTCCCACCGCAGTAACTTCAGTATTTACGTTTGATATAACCGTTGATTCGGCAACGTGCACTGTGGGTGGTACGGTTGGTGGCACCGGTGGCGGTGGAGGAGGAGGCGGTGGAGGAGGTGGTGGCTACACCTATGTTCCTCCAGCACCGGAACCGACTCCGATTGTGACGGCAGCTACTCAAGCGGTAACGTCACCGGTAGCAGGCACAGTCTCGTCGGTCGGTGCCGTCACCCGTGTGCTCGCAAAAGGGGCGACGAATGCTGAAGTAAAGATTCTCCAGAAGATTCTGAACAGCGACTCTGATACTCGTATCGCCGTGACGGGCGCGGGTTCGCCTGGGAGTGAAACCGACTTCTTCGGTCCCGCGACTCTCAAAGCAGTACAGAAGTTCCAAGTCAAGTACGGCATCGCGAAACCCGGGGATAGCGGATACGGAAATGTTGGACCCCTCACGCGGACAATCTTGAACTCTCTTTCCGCTAAGGCTGTACCAGTCTCTACGCCTGCGGTAGCGGCTCCAGTAGCGCCTGTGGCAAGTGGAGCAACAGGAGTCGGCACCATCACGCGTGTCCTTGCGAAGGGAGCGACGAATGCTGAAGTAAAGATTCTCCAGAAAATTCTGAACAGCAACCCCGATACGATGGTTACCGCGACAGGCGCGGGTTCGCCGGGAAATGAGAGTACGTATTTCGGCCCCGCGACGCTCGCGGCAGTACAGAAGTTCCAAGTCAAGTACGGCATCGCGAAACCCGGGGATAGCGGATACGGAAATGTCGGACCGCTTACACGTTCCGTTCTAAACGGCCTTTCTTCAAAAGCCGGTAATCCGGACCAGCAGGTTGAGGACGCGATGAAGCAAATCAAAATCCTTCAGGACCAGATGAAGGCATCTCAATAAGCGATACGCTTTCAAAACTCCCCCACGCGGGGGAGTTTTGTTGTGCGAGTAAATATGGAAATCAGCCATCGTGCTATACTTATTAGGACTTACACAGTCAATGTCATTCCACTGGAAGCTTGTCCTCGCGGAGGCGGGGAGTGGAATCCAGTGTCTTATCAAACGACCACACACTGGATTCCTGCGGAAGCAGGAATGACAGAAAAGTGCAAAGTGCGTACGTTTTAACTTGTTATCATGTTCAAGTTTCTTGATAGGACGTTTTGGAAATTTTTTTCCAGTTTTGTGCTTATTCTTATTGTCAGTTTCTCCATTCTGACGATTTTCAGCGCGTGGCGGGAGACGAAAGAAAATTACGCGGCGCTTAAGCAGGCATTTACCCCCACACCTTGACCACAGGACATTAGGCTCAAGGTGTAAGGGTTTACAGAAGACTCAACTAATCGTTAAAACGGTTATCCCCAGATACTTGTCGGAATCCCGTGTCATACTAGTACTTTAGGGGCTCATTTACAGGCGGATGGGCTTTTTTCGTGTCCAACACATTCCCTACAACTTGATTCCGCATGAAAAGGAAAAAATTCCAACTAAGCAGAAACCGTCCCTCCAGGTTTTTTAAGGCCATTGAACGAGGAGATGAGAGAACCTTTCAGCAACTACTTCAAAATGGCACTGACCCAAATCGAAAAGAGAATGGTAACAGTGCACTTTTTCTGGCGGCGTGGCGCGGCCGAACGCACATGGTCAGATTGCTCCTCAAAGCGGGCGCAAATCCCAACTGGAGACATAAACGACACAACGCAAGCCCGCTTCAGATTGCGCTAGAATGTGGACGATTTGAGATTTCACGGGTTCTAGTCCGATATGGAGCTGACCTTGAAATGCTCACGGGAGCCTCCACCCCACTTGCGCAGATAGCCACAGACCACGGGCAGGAGACTTTTTTTGAAGAACTCCGGCAACTTTCCAGAAAGGGTAAACTGTCGTTCTGTGTGGCACTTCTCCTTTTTCGCAAACGCATGCTCTGTCTCACGGCAGAGCGTTTCTTTTGACAAATTATCAGAGTATGGTAGCCTTGTCGCTACAAGGTCAAAGACAGTCCCGACGTTCCGCGGAAGCGGAAGTCGGGATCCCGACCAAAGCGTCGGGACAGGAAGTCCGCTTTAGTGGACGTTAATACCCGTAAGGGTCCTGCCGAGACAGCTAACGACTTTACGTTGGCAATTCTCTAGACCTTAGGTCGATTAAAATAACGAGCGTCGCGACTATATTTTAATACGATCCAGCCGTAGTTTTCTGAAATGAAAACTACGGCTGGATGACGATTTTTATGTCGCTTCGCTTCTAAAAATCAATCATGGCAATTACCAAACAAAAGAAAGAAGAGATTGTTGAGAAGCTGAAAGGTATTTTCGCGAAATCGCCGGCAGTCGCGTTTGTGCAGTTCAACAAGCTCACCGTAGCCAACGCGCAAGCGCTTCGGAGGAAACTTCGCGAAGCGGGCACCGGTTACTTTGTCGCCAAGAAGACGCTCATTCGGAAGTCGCTTGAAGGAGGGAAGGTGACAGGGGAACTTCCGGAACTTAGTGGAGAAGTCGCCGTCGCCTATCTTGAGGCGGGAGACGACATCACTGCTCCGGCACGCGAAGTATTCGGGTTTGAAAAGAAGTTTGAAAAGGCGGTGAAGCTCATCGGAGGTATCTTCGAGGGTGCGTTCATCAAAGAAGAACAGGTGATGGCCCTCGCAAGCATTCCGTCACGACAGACACTCCTCGCGCAGTTTGCCAATTTGGTGAACTCGCCGATACAAAGGTTTGTGATAGGACTCTCGGAAGTGGCGAAAAAGAAGTAGTAAAACCAATCTGCGAATGAACTAATGCAACGAATACCTACGAATCAGATTCGGGCATTAGCAGGCATTAGCAGATTCGTACCATTAGTAGATTAGTTTTAACTTTATGGCAGACGAAGTAAAAACAGACGCTCCGGTTGAAATTCCGGCGAAGTTCAAAGCAATCATTGATGCGGTTGAGCAGATGTCGGTTATTGACCTCAATGAACTCGTAAAGACACTTGAGAAGAAGTTTGGCGTATCGGCTTCGGCTGTCGCCGTCGCAGGACCGGCAGCGGGAGCTGCTCCGGCCGGAGAGGAGAAGACAGTATTTAACGTAGAACTCACCGATGCTGGCGCACAGAAGATTGCGGTTATCAAAGTAGTAAAGGAGGCTCTTGCGATGGGTCTTAAGGAAGCAAAAGACCTCGTTGATGCCGCTCCGAAGATGCTCAAGGAGGGCGTGAAGAAAGATGACGCCGAGAAACTCAAGAAGGACATTGAAGCGGCCGGAGGGAAGGTGACACTTAAATAACTTTTTAGTTATTTAAGTGTTATCCCCACGAAAGTGGGGGCTCAGTTTCAATGTCACCCCAGCGAAAGCTGGGGTCCAGGAAAAACCGACTGGATTCCTGCTTTCGCAGGAATGACAGAAGAGAAAAATCGCCCGCGGGACTTGCGTCCTGCGGGCGGTTTGCGTATAGAGTCAAATATTCCAGTTCGCAGCATCCGCTAAGTGGCGCTTTCGGATTTCGCGGCGGGCTTTGGAGATCAAGAACCGCTTTGTTTCTTCCAAGTCGCCTGAGATGAGAGGCCAGGAAAAGCTGAAAATTTCTGTCAGACCGGGTATTTCCGGTTGTCCTGGTAACCGAAAGCAAGCATAGTTCAACCCATCCTTCGCGTGAACAATTATTTGCAGTTTGTCAGTGTTCATAGGGTGCTCCTTTTGGAGGTGAGATTACCTCACTTTTCTGGATTGTCAACTCCCTAGCGCAATTTGGAGGCGGTGCTAGAATGCAACACACAGCTTTATTCTCCCTTTCTTAAAGGGAGCAGACGAGTCTTCGAGTCGAGGGATTTAAATCCTCCGTCGCCGAAGACGTCGACACCTCCTTTAGGAAAGGAGGAATAAGACAAAACTTGTTCGTGGTATTCGTGCTTTAATTTGTGGTATTCGTATTATGGACATCCTCGGCAAACTATTCGGCTCCGAAAACAAGGTGAAGATGATGCGTCTTTTCCTATTCAACCCGGACATTCCTTTTACACCGGAAGCCGTCGCGGAACGTAGTAAAGCTAGCCTCTATTCCACCAAACAAGAACTTGCGATACTCCGGCAAATGAAGCTCTTAAAGAACAGGGCGTTCTTCGCGAAAATCACGAAAGGGAAGAAGGGAAAGCAAAAAACAGTGCGTCGCAAGGTATCCGGCTTTATCCTGAACACATCGTTCCCGTATCTTGCTGAATTACAGAGACTCCTTCTTGATACCAGCATGCTTAAGGGTGATGAGATTACTCGCCAGCTTTCTTCCGCGGGGAAGCTTAAACTGGTCATTATCGCCGGCCTTTTTATTCAGGACCAAGATAGCCGGCTTGATATCCTCGTCGTCGGAGACCATCTGAAGAAGAGTACGGTAGAGCATAAAATACGAACGATGGAATCGGAAATCGGCAAAGAGCTCCGCTATGCGGCGTTTGAGACAAGCGAATTCAACTATCGTCTCGGCCTCTACGATAAACTGGTGCGTGACGTACTTGATTATCCCCATACAGTTGTCTTTGACCGTCTCGGTCTTCCTCCACTCGAAGCGGGCCGTCGTCCCTCCGTTTAAGACCTCTTTCGTACTCTCGTATCTTTTTTCGTACGTTCGTATTGTGAGAGATATCCACAGTGCCACGCGAGAGAGGTGGTATAATTTAGACGTGGAACTTAAAGCCAAATAAGGTCGGGTTGGCGTGTGCTCATTCCTATCGGGTGCGTGCCACTATTTGGTTCCTTTACCAGTTATTTAATTAATTCTTTCGCTAAAAGCGTCATGCTTTTGGAGAACAGATACTAAACGTCGTATGTTAGAAACATGGAGTTCGGGTCTTCGAGACTCGTTTGACGGTTTGTGGGGTGGGGTGGTTTCATTCATCCCGAATTTGATAGTCGCTATCGTTATTTTCGTCGTTGGTTGGGCGATTGGTTCGCTCCTCGGTCAGGTTGTTAATCAAATCATCAAGTCGCTCAAAATTGACAATCTGCTTCGCAGCGCGAAGGTTGATGAAGTCCTTAAACGAGCCGGTTTTAACTTGGATTCCGGACGCTTTGTCGGAGACCTCGTGGAGTGGTTCATCATCATCGTCTTTTTGGTTGCTTCGCTCGACGTGCTCGGTCTTACCCAAGTGACCTCTTTCCTTAATCAGGTCGTCCTCCTCTATTTGCCTCAGGTTATCGTGGCGGTCCTCATTCTCCTCGTGGCCGTGGTCATCGCTTCAGCGATGCAGCGTGTTGTCGTGGGAGCCGCTATGGCAGCAGGCGTAAAGTCGGCAAACTTCCTCGGTTCGGTAACGAAGTGGGCAATCTGGATTTTTGCGGTCCTTATGGCACTCTTCCAACTCGGTATCGCGGCACCATTCGTACAGACACTCTTTACCGGTTTTATTGTCGCGCTTTCTCTCGCGTTCGGCCTCTCATTTGGTCTTGGCGGACAGCAAGCGGCTGCGGGATTCATTGAGAACGTTCGCGAGGAAATCAAGAGCCATCGCAAGTGATAGAGTACTAGTACTTAGTAACTAGTGGATAGATAAAGAAACACCGCCCCGACTTATGGTCGGGGCGGTTTTCTGTGTTTTTATTGGCTATCCACAGGTAATACCCAGCTTGGTAAGACCTCCTGTTTGACAAAAAGTCGCCCATGGCTATACTTACCGCTACAAACGATGTCAAAAAACACCCTAATTTCAGAGCGGAAAACCTAGACGCAGAGCCATTTTGCGTGTTTAGGAAATCCCGCTTTGAAAGGCGGGGTTTCTGTTTTTACGGGAATGAGTGAAAATCATTCGTTCCCGCGGACACAGAAAAGTGGACATTCCCTAATCCGCCGGAGGCGGACGGGTACACAGAACGACTGACACTTTGAAAACTCCATCCCGTCACGAAGCGCTTTTGATGCTATGTTTCTTTAGGCATGGCGTCAGGGGTCTTTTAGCTTCGGAGTCGGATGTTCAGACAAGCTTGAGTAAAGCTTGCGAGAACAAACTTAAATGGATTTTTCAAGAGTCCATTTGAGCGTTCTGAATCATATTGAGAGATATGGTTCGGGACATAACAGGTAAAAAAGAAAATGCTTCATAGTAGTCCCGCAACACGTGCGGGATTGAAAATTCTATGGAGCAGGATTAATTAAGTGGTTTACCATTCCCGACTATAGTCGGGAGGGTATATAAGTTTCCTGATGGGAAACAAGGGCGTATGGTGGATGCCTTGGCTTAAGAAGGCGATGAAGGACGCAGCGTGGCGGCGATACGCTCCGGGGAGGTGCCGAGCAACCTTTGATCCGGAGGTCTCCGAATGGGGAAACCCTTCCGTGTAAACCACGGAAGCCGTGTCTTACACAGAATGTCTAATTTCTAATTAACCTAATTCACCTAATAAAATTCCAAATACCAATACCAAATATCCAAACCGGACTTTGTGATTGAGCATTTCTTTACTTTGGGTTTTTATTAGAAATTAGAATAATTAGATGAATTAGGAATTCCGCGTAGGACGCGGCGCGTACCCTGGGAAGTAAAACATTTCAGTACCAGGAGGAGTAGAAACCAATAAGTATTCCGTCAGTAGCGGCGAGCGAACGCGGAGAAGCCCAAAC
>Ga0075991_110_pt1 | contig 15833 bp, 18 predicted proteins | sample RifGroA2_FD_68061 | JGI IMG/M metagenome (GOLD analysis project Ga0075991, IMG submission 68061) | Parcubacteria bacterium GW2011_GWA2_49_9
CTACCTCATCGCGCTCCGCACGGGTAAGATGTCTGCCTTTTGGTCTTTTTTCATTCGAACAGTGTACCTGAAGTGTACAAATTCAGAAAACGAGTTGCCGAAAAGCGCGTATATGAAAAAACCTATTGTAATCGTTGGCGCGGGTCCAGCCGGCAGTACAGCCGCCTATTACCTAGCCAATAGAGATGTTTTGATCGTTGATAAAAAATCCTTTCCTCGTCATAAACCCTGCGGCGGAGGGCTTTTGAACTCCAGAGATTGGGGGCTATACTTTGGAAATTTCTCGGCAATTCAACCGAACTTGCACACTCATCCAGTCTTTGGCATGACGATGTATTGGGACACAAAACCCGTATTTGCACGCGAAGGTCATCTCTTTGACCACGTTCGCAGGGTTGAGTTCGATGACTTACTGTTACAAGCCGCGCTCAAAAAAAGCAACGTCAGTTTTCGGCAGTTCTCCGTCAGTTCCGTAACGCTTCGCGGCAACGAGGTTATTGTCTCAAACGGCAAAGATGAGATTGCGGCGTCGTGTGTTATCGGCTGTGATGGCTGGAATAGCCAAGTGGCACGTTGTTTAGGCAATCCCTCGCTTAAGAAAAATCAATTCGGCTCTTGCATGGAACACGATATTGCCTGCGACCCTACAAGCCGCGCCCATGTGTTCTTCTGCTTCAGGCAAGAGTTAGGGTATGCATGGGTCTTTCCCGCAAGCACAGGGTGTTACGTCGGACTCGGTTTTGTCGGAAATTACGTGAAACCACTGAGGACGTATCTTGATGACTTCCTCGACTACTGTATAGGTCAAGGGATTGTGCCAAAATCAGCTTCGATTCGAAATACATTCGGAGCGCCAGACCCCATCTTTATTCCGCAGACATACAGTCACGACAATGCTCTTCTTGCGGGAGACGCAATGGGGTTGGTAAAACAAATCAGCGGCGAAGGGATTTTCTTTGCCATGCTGTCCGGCAAGATTGCGGGAGAAACTCTTTCGGCAAAAGTCGACATCGCCACGGAATATCGGCGAAGGATAAATGCGTCGGTAAAGGAAGTGACTCTTTTGAGAAACATCCCGCCGAAACCGATAGCTCTTTCTCTTCTACGTGGCCTGTTCTTTCTGATGCGAAAAGGACCTTTCCGCGTTTCGGTCCAAAATGCATTTATGAACTCTTTCTGCAGAAGACGTCATCTTCCCGTTGGAAGCAAGTATCAACCGTTCTGAAAATTACAATCGCCTTTTTACAGGCAGTCCCCCTAAGGTTAGACCTTGCGGGGATTTTCTTTGATAAGCATAAAATCAATTTGCCTGCGACCAAAGTCTTGCCCGCCTCAACCACAATATACCCGCGCAGGCGAAGTTGGTAACCACCAACGTGAATAAATAGAGGGAAGTCGTCACGCTGAATGTACCGAGAGCGAGGATTGCGAGCCCGTCCGCGATACCGGAGAGTACATACGTCAAGGTTGTTTCGCTGTACGGTTCTGCATACGCTTTGCGGAACGTAGGTAAGAACGCCAAGAGGTCAATGAGCGATACAAGCACGATGGCAAGAAGCGCATCGTGCAAAGAAAACCATACCGCAGTCGCGAGGAGTGCTCCGATAAAGCATACTGTATCAAACAGAGTGATATTCTTCGTGCCATACCGAAGCGAGAGCAGAAACACACTCGTACACAGAAAAGCACCAATCGTCACCGACGCCGCTCCCCAACTCGCACCGGAGCTTATCATCGCAAGCGCCCCTGTTCCCTGAAGCAACCCCCAGATGAGCCAGGAGTAGCTATGGGGCGTCGTCTTCAAACGAAAAATATCCCGAAGGTACGGAACAAAAGAGCTGATGCCGATAACGGCGGAAAGTGTGGCGAAAATTGTTTGAACATTCATGTTAGTTAACCGTATAGCCCCATCCCGGTTTCCACGACTTGGTTTTCCGCCAATCCTCCGCAAAAGCTTGCTCCCAAGTTTTACCTTTGAGAAGCACGTCAAGCGAAAGTTGCGGAGCTTTATGGGAGACAACCGCTATGTGCCGACCGTCATAGGTTTCCTTCAAGAATCCGAGAAAATCGGCGACCCTTCTCTTCACGTCCTCATAACTCTCACCTTCGGGAAACCGTTCGGTGATACTTTCTTCTTGCATCGGTTCAACGACCTCTGATGGCTTTCCGTTGTAGACACCGTAGTTGCACTCACGCAACCGCGAATCGGAAATAATTGGAGCAACGCCGTCAAAAGCAAGATGCGCTGAATCCACGGCTCGCTTCAAATCGGAACAAAAGACTGCGTTAAATTTCTTATCCTTTAGTTTTTGCATGAGTTCCTTTGACTGTTGAATCCCCAACTCGGAAAGTTCAACGTCTTTCCAGCCTGAAGATATCCCGTCTTCATTATCGGTGGTCGTTCCATGCACGAAATAGGTAATGTGCACGGACATATCAGTTAAGCATCCAAAGTGAATAGTTGAGATACGAAGCGAAACTGACCCAAAGAATATATGGCAAAAGCAAATATGAAGCGGGTTTTGAAATACGATAGAAAAGTATCATCGTGGCGAGAATGGCGAGCCATAAGAAGATAATGTCTACAAAAGCAAGCGCGGGATTCTGCATTCCGAAAAAGAAAATGGACCACAGCGTATTAAGTGCGAGTTGAAAAAAGAATACACCAATCGCCCATGTAAAAAGGCGCGGCATTCTGACATTCTTGCCTTGCCCCGCCGTAGTTTCGAACGAAGGAGGGAGAATGTCAGAATGTCGCCTCCAGATGAGAAAGAGCGAAACGCCCATGAGCGCGTAGAGCGTCGTCCAAACAGGACCGAATACCCACGAGGGAGGATTGAGCTCGGGCTTCACGAGCCCCGCGTACCAGACCGGCAGAGACGGAGCGGTAAAGACCGCACCGATGATGCCGGCGAGTTCCGATACCACAATCGCCACAATGAGTTTTAATGCGTTTTGCATGGTGTATTCTTTACTTTTCTCATCCACCTACATACTAACACGGCTAGGTGAATGAGGCGGAAAAGGTGCGGTATACTATATCTCTTATGACCGCGTTTATAAAAGAAAAAATCCTGCATGGATTGTTTGAACTCGGTCTCGCGCTCAAGTGCTTCAACGGCCTCTGGGAGACGCTGAGTGGCGGCATCCTGCTCTTCACGAGCAAAGCGACATTGGAAAATTGGTTTGTCGCCCTCTCGTACCGTGAACTCCTTGAGGACCCGGACGATAAGGTCATCGGTTTTATCATTGGCACACTCCTTAATCCCGAAACAAGCACCAAGGTATTCGTCGCCATCTATATCCTCGCTCATGGACTTCTGAATATCTTTCTTGCCATACAGCTCTACCGTAAAGAGCACTGGGCGTATCCGGCAACGGTCGGCATTATGTCTGTCTTAGTCTTGTACCAAGCCTACCGTATTCTGATACACCATTCATTTATTCTCACGGTATTCACCCTCTGCGACATCATTTTTATCTATCTGACGTGGCATGAATATAAGCACCGTATTGACCCAAAAGAGCCGAGCACGGCAGAAAACCCCTCGGGGTCAAAACAGGAAGAAAGCGTATAGCAGGTACACTCTACTTTCTAAAAAATCTCTCAATCCACCAGCGCTTGAGTGAAGGGAGTGTCTGTACGGAAAGGATAAAACCGGCCGCGGGTACAAGCGCGCCGAGGAGGTACTGTTCGGTGTCTACGATATAGAGAAGAAATGTCGCGACAAGATAGGTGATGAGCGCGACGGAGAACAGACGAAACAAACTGGTTTCCCACGCCTTATCGGCCTCAACACGTTTGTTACGTTCGTTGATAGTCTTAATCTCCTGTTCAATTTTTTCCAGTCGTTCTTCCATTGTATAAATCTTATTCCTCCTTTCTTAAAGGAGGTGCCCAAGTCAGCGAGGGCGGAGGATTTATCCCCCTTAATAAAGGGGGTGCCCGAGTCGGCGAGGGCGGGGGTTGTTTAAATCCCTCCCCGCATAAGAATGCAGTACTCCCTTTAGGAAAGGGAGAATAAGATACTGACCAAGCACATCTATCGCTATTTTTTCTTCCCTGTCTTTCCGCTCTCTTTCCGCTTCACGAACGCCGCCTCAAACGCCCAGTGCATACACCGTGCCAGTTCCGCCTCGTTCATAATGTCGTTCGCGAGCAGAAATTCTTCCTCTTTCAAGACGCTCGTCTTGTACATTTCCGGTCCATCGGTGTTGATGGTGAACTTAACGCCATTATCCACAAAGGTCCGGATGATGGTTCGGAGTTCTTCCACATCTTTTACCACACTGTTGCGCAAGTTCGAGGTAGGACAGAGTTCCAGCACAATCCCTTGCTTCACCATATCTTTCATAAGTTTTGTATCTCTCACCGCGGCAAGTCCGTGTCCGATGCGTTCGGGACGAATATGTCGGACCACATAGCGGAGTTCTTCCACATTACCCGTCTCTCCCGCGTGCACCGTAAGTCCAAGCCCCGCCTTGCGCGCACGCGAGAGAAGTGGCGCGTGGTCTTCCATAGAAAAGGTGTCTCGGTCGGGACCGAGAATGTCCACGCCGACAATACCGTCCGCTTTATACCGGATTGCCTTCTCCAGCGTGATGGCGTTCTGCGCGGGAGTGAATGTCCGGTCAAGCGCAATGATAAGTCCCGCGGAAACTTGCGGATACTCAATCGTCGCGCGGCGCATACCCCAGAGTGCGGCAAGCATAATGAAGTCAAGGTCGCGCTCTCCCGTGCGGTTACGTTTCATCGGGCTGAAGCGAAGTTCCTGCAGAACCAGATTGCACTTACGATACCCTCCGCCGATAACCGAGTGCACCGCCTCCTCCATCGCTTCCGGAGATGACTGAATAAGTTCGGTGAGGTGGTAGTACTTTTTATCCATATCGTCCAGACCCTCATTCTTTTTGTCCGGACCCATCGTTATCATATCTTCAAAATCCCAATAGTCTTTCACGGGAAGCCTGATACCCTGCCGGTGCGCGATGGTCCACATAATCACGGGGTCAACCGCCCCGCCAAGGTGGGTGTGGAGTTCGGCTCTGGGTGTTGTGGTTCTCTGGGACATATTTAGAAAATTACCTAATTCACCTAATTACCTAATTTCTAATAAAATTCTTAATGTCCAATTCCAAATCTTGCATTTAGCCTTTTATTAGGTGAATTAGAAATTAGACAATTAGAAATTGCGAAGCTTTACTCCCACTCTACCGTCCCCGGCGGTTTAGAGGTAATATCATACGCCACTCTGTTTATCCCCGCGACTTCATTTGTAATGCGCGCGGAGATCTTCGCGAGGAGTTCATACGGAATCCGCGCCCAATCGGCAGTCATAAGGTCTGGCGTGGTAACGGCGCGAAGAATAATCGGGTGACCGTAGGTGCGCGCATCGCCTTGCACGCCGACAGAGCGGATGTCGGGAAGCACCGCGAAATATTGCTGTATTTTTTTCGCCTCTCCTGCCACGACAAGTTCTTCGTGGAAAATAGCTTCCGCCGACCGAAGCGTATCAAGTCTTTCTTTGGTCACCGCTCCGATAATACGCACCGCAAGGCCGGGGCCAGGGAACGGCTGGCGGTTGACAATTTCTTCAGGTACACCGAGGGCTTTTCCGAGTCTTCTCACTTCATCTTTATACAGTTCGCGAAGCGGCTCTATCAGTTGAAATTTCACGTCTTTCGGAAGCCCACCGACATTGTGGTGCGATTTAATCACCGCCGCCTTGCCTCCCACCGACATTGAAGACTCCACGGCATCAGTATAGAGCGTCCCCTGTACGAGGAAATCAAAAGTCCCCCGACTTTTATCCTCCTTAATAAAGGGGGTGTCCGAGTCGGCGAGGACGGGGGTTGTTTTCCTGTTTTCTTGATATTCCTTCTCCGTCTCCCGCTCAAACAACCGAATAAACAACTCTCCAATAATCTTCCGTTTCTTCTCCGGTTCGGTCACACCCTCAAGAGCCATTAAAAACTCCTTCTCCGCGTCCACCACTCTGAAATCAAGTTGCGGTAGTGAAAAAAAAGTTTTTTTAATTTGTTCCGTCTCGCCCTCTCGCATCAGCCCCGTATCCACATAGACGCAGGTAAGCTGTTTCCCAATCGCGCGGTGCACCAGATACGCCGCGACGGTGGAATCCACTCCGCCCGAGAGCGCGCAAAGTGCGCGCCCACTCCCCACTTTCTCTTTGATACCCGCAACGTGCGCTTCTATCCAATCCTTTCCCAATTTCCACGTTTTCTTCGCGCCGACAATCTTCGTGAAGTTTTCAATAATCTGCATCCCGTGTTCGGTGTGCTTCACTTCCGGATGAAACTGAATGCCGTACAAACGCCGTTTCGCGTCTTCTATCGCCACGACAGGACACGCCCCCGACTTCCCCGTTATCGTGAATCCTTTCGGAATCTTCGTCACTTGGTCGCCGTGCGACATCCATGTCATCTCCCCTTTCTTCTCTCCCCCCTGCCCCTCTTTAGAGGGGAAGTGCCGAGTCTGCGAGGCGAAGGGGTGGGCCGTCTTCATCCCCCTAAACAACTCCGACTTCCCCAAAAACACTCGTGTCGGTCCATATTCCCTCTTATCCACCGCTTTCACCTCCCCCCCAAGCTGATGCGCCATAAGTTGTAAACCGTAACAGACGCCGAGGACGGGAATACCGAGCGAATATACCTTCGGGTCGGCTTTAAGCGCGGTAGATCTTTTACCCCGTACCGAGCTTTGCTCTGGTGCGTGGGCGGAGAGATTTTGCGGTCCGCCTGAAAGTACCACGCCCGCGTACTCCGCGAGTTTCTCTGCGGATATTTCCGGAGCCAAAAGCTCGGCATACACGCCGAGCTCTCTGATTCTTCGCACAATCAGGTGACTGTACTGTGAACCGAAATCCAGTACGGCGATAGTATCCGCCTTCTTCCTCTCCACCTTTTCTAAGGGGGAGATTGAGAGGGGGTTGGCTTTACGCGATATAGTTTGCATTATATTGATTAAACTCTAAATCCTAAACAACTTACAAGACCTAAACCTTATGCCCCAAAATGCTGGTGGTCTATAGTACTTTGTCCCATTCGTTTTTCTGGTAGTTGTAAATAGCGACTCTCTCTCCAAAAACTATCTCGCCATTTTGATAATACGAAACTTCAATTGAGGTTTCCGCAGTCCGTACGTTATTGGGGAGTAAACCTTTCCTTGTGTACAGATACTCAGTTGTTTCGCCTGATTCCCTACCTTCAGTTCTTACATCAAGCAAACGAAGTCCTTCCGCATCATTCACCTCCCGCAGAGTAGTGAAGTCTCCCGTAGACTCCACGTGACGGGTAATAATTCCCATTACCTCTGCTTTGGTGGGGATGAGTTCTGGACCTCTTTCAATGTGAGTTTCCATATACTATGCAAGATTACATTATAGGACCTACGCAATCGGTGTCATTCCCCTGAAAAGGGGAGTCCAGAGCCTTAAAAAAGGGCTACATACTGGATTCCCGCCTTAGTCTACGACTACTTCGTTGCTACTACGTCGCGGGAATGACAGAAAAGTACGGAATGCGTAAGTCCTACATTAAATTTAGTATTTCTCTACTGTATTGAATGTGGATGCGACTCTTTCAGCCCCGCCCCCGTTATCTGTATAAACCTCGCCTGCTTCGGCATTTCATCAATGGTTGCCGCGCCGATATATCCCATTCCCGCTTTGATACCGCCAATCATTTCTTCGACAATCTCCGCCACCGTTCCTTTGTACAAGACTTTTCCGGCAACACCTTCCGCGACGTGCTTCTTGCTCATACCGTACCGGTCGAGCGCGTGGCGCTTTTCAAGCGCCTCAGGACTCCCCATACCACGATAGGATTTATACTGCTTGCCGTTCTCGGTGATGATGTCTCCAGGAGCTTCCTCTGCTCCGGCGAACATCGAACCCATCATAACCAATGATGCGCCCGCGGCGAGGGCTTTGACCATATCGCCGGTAGTGCGGATACCTCCGTCAGCGATGACCGGAATGCCTTTCTTCCGAGCAACAGAAGCAACGTCCATAACTGCCGTAAGTTGAGGAACGCCGACACCGCTCACGATGCGTGTCGTGCAAATCGCGCCAGGGCCGATACCCACCTTCAGTGCGTCCGCAATGCCGATAAAATCCTTCGCCGCTTCTTTCGTCACGATATTTCCCACCACCAGTTGCGTAATCCCCCTTAACAAAGGGGGTGCTCCGTCTGCGGAGCGGGGGTTGTTATTCTTGAGGGATTTAAACCTCCTCTTCATCTCCTTCGCCGCCGCGATAATCCCCGGCGCGTGCGCGTGGGCACAATCAATAAAGATGAATGACGCTCCCGCCTCCGAAAGCGCGACCGCGCGTGCCACATCAAGCGGACCAACCGCCGCGCCGGCGGGGAGTCCCGCCCGCACCACTTCCTTCACCATTTGTACCTGCTCTTCAAGCGAGCAGTTCCGATGAAGCACCGCCATACCGCCAAGTTTTCCGAGCGCAATCGCGAATCGCGCGTCCGAAACGGTGTCGGACGCCGCCGAGAGAAGCGGGATAGCAAGACGCGCCTTTTTAGAAAGGCGCGTCTCAACACTCACATCCCCCCGCTTCACCGCGGTTTTGCGCGGTTCAAGGAGTACATCATCAAAGGTGAGTCCTAGCCGAATCATATATGTCGAGAAAGTATACCCCCACACCAAACTTTTCACAAGTTTGGTGTGGGGGTATAGCATTATGTGAAAAATACAAAAATTACAGACTCTTCAAATACTCGGAAATCCGTTCGCGGTCTTCGTTCTCCTTGTCACCCTTGAAATAGAGTTCAATATACACAAACGTTACCGTAGTATCGTGATAGGCGTAAATCACTCGCATGGCTCTCGAACGCAAGCTTTTGCACGCAAGACGTGTCTTTACTATTTTCACCGTGGGGCTATGGTGTATCGTGACAAAATTGGTGCCCATTCCGACGGGATTAAGCACTACGAGTCTTTCGAGCTTTTTCAGATCTTCAGGCAGACTTGGGTACTTACGCGAAAGTCTTGAAAGCTCCTTTTCAAACTCCAGTGTGTTCTTAAAGCGGCTCATATTCTCTCACGGACGTCTCCTCCGGCCGGTAAAATACAAACTCATACTCAAGCACCTCCTTATCCTTTGCAACCAACCACGGCGTATCCTTGTGCGATAACTCGGAGAGTTGCCGCGCAGAAAAATGCGCGAGGCGCAAAAGTACCCCATCAATATGCTGGAGTTCCTGCCCGCTCAATGTCGAGACGTTCGCTTCGGTAACGGGAATATACTTCGTCTGGTCTTTGTCAAAATACTTGCTCTTTATCTCAATGAGCCTGCCTTCCCGTTCCAGTTGTTTTACGATTTTTGCAAACGACACAGGTGTCGGCCCGTAGGTATTCCTAATGTATGTCGCGCCAATGAGTTGTTCTTCAAACTTTTCGTAATAATCGAAATCTATAAAATAAAGCAGTTTATACAGCACGGTCTGCCCGATATTCGGACGGCTACCGACTTTGCCAAGTATGTAGAGTAATACCTCCTTGAACTTAGTGATATTTTCTACGGGAGTCTCACGCATTTCAACACGGTCTGAAATCTTCCTCGTATCCGCTATCCTTTTGGCGTTTTCTTCAAACGTATCCACTGATACGTCAAAAAGACGAGCCAACAGCGCCTTTTGCTGCTCCGTCGGTTTTGCAACGCCTTGCTCAAGCTTGGTGTAGGTAGGGCGAGAGAGACCTAAACTTTTTGCCACTTCGCTTTGCGAAAGACCCGCCAGTTTGCGTTTGTATTGTACCCATGTGGACATAAAAACAGTGTAGCGCACCTCACCACTGTTTACAACTTGACTGTGGATAGTGTAAGTATGTAAAGAATAGGCAATGCGTCCGCCTCAACTTCTATTCAGAGGTTCGACTTCTTACCTCCTCCGAACACAAACTTTCATTCGTGCGACATTCTATATCTTCAATGGAAAAACGAGACTTCTTTCTATCTTTTGGACTTGAAATATCTGTAACGTCTCCCGTATAAGACTCGGCAAATCATTTTGCCTTTTCTGCCGTATTCGCCTTTACCTTGACGACGTATGATTTCGTCAAAACAACTTCGTAGGTTTTCATATTCTTTGTCAAAAAGATATTACTTTGCCTTTCTCATTATGAACAAGTATTTAAACCCTCGAAGGTAGAAATTATATTGCCGTGCCCTATCATGCCAAATCCCTGTATTTGATGTTTGATTATGGCGAGTAAGACAAACAATATCAACGGTTTCAAAGTATTTTTCCAATCTTTGCCACATTAAAAATCCAACTGGTGTAAACTTCTTTTTTACCCACTGGTCAGCAATGACCCAGCCTATCGTCTTGCTCGGTTTTAAGATTCTCGCAATTTCACAGGCCGTCTTTTCCAATTCATCGTAAAACTCCATTCTCTCGCACGAAATCTTGCCGATGCACTCCTTGTTTTCTGAATAGTTGATATTGTCTGAGTAGGGCGAATCAATAAAAACGAAATCAACGGAATTATCTTTAAGGGGAATCGTGCGGGAGTCATTCCTGAGTATTTCTGGTCTTGTAACATTAATATCATATCCAATAACTTTTCGCTTCAACTCTCTTGCAACATCAATCGTCGTTCCACTGCCACACATAGGGTCAACGACTAAATCTCCCTCTTTTGTATATCGCTGTAACAAGTTCCAAATGACAAAAGCTGGCGTGACACCATTATATTTATTGCTTCCATGGGGTTTATCTCCGTAATTTTGTGTCGGGTAATCCCAAAGTGTCGTAGATTCTAAAACTAAATCTCTAGACATAGCTTCTGATTTGAGTGCGATAAAAATTAAAGGTCTTCTTAAAAATTATGGAATTGAAAGTGGCGTTCTGTTCCTCTCCTATCCTTCCTAAAAGCACTTGACAAAACAAGAGAAGCTCGCGAAGCATAACAACCTTTTTATATTGCTTTGAGCTTCGAGTGAGTATATCCCAATTAGGAACCCTTTGAGTTTCTTTAAGAACCTTTTTCCACGCCGACTGTATTTGTGATCTTGTCATAATTATTTTAATAATTTCTTAAGGTCATCCATAAACTTATCAAATGTCTTCACCTTCTCACTTTCTTTAATAGATTGCTCTGTCATAACATACGCCCCATCAAGGTCTGTCTCAACGATTGCTCGACTCTTCCCAACTCCAGTACCTTTGTCATTGGAAAAATCATTATCTTCATCGGGACTGACAAAAAACACCTTGATGTGTTTTGTAAGATTGTAGTTCTTTATTTTTATATTCCAATATCCCGATTGGGCTATTCTTTCGCGTAATGTTGATTTACTAGACAAAACAGCAATTACCCGGAAAGTTGTCGGGTTAAACACCACAAGATCAACATCTGGTATATGAAAACCGAATTTACCAAAGTCAATGGATAAATTTCTCTTAACATGCTGCAATTCGGTTGTGAGATTTTCTGGATATGTTCTCTCAAATTTCTTTCCTCTCACTAGCTTTAATCCCAATGCAAAGATTTGTTCTTTCAGAATATGGTCTATCAATCTTTCGAGTGCGTTTCCTTTAAATCCTTTCCAAGATTGTTCGTGGTCATTTTTAGGAGTAGGGTGTTTAAGAAAATCCTGATAGTGGATTGCCTTTACCTCAATCAAAAGAGCCGAGATGTATTTATATGCCTCTGCACCATATCTTTTTCGATATTCCTCGTATAGATTTATCACATCTTTTGTTGTCATATCTTTATTTTTCCATTACTAATATATACTCCGTTGGATAAGCAAGAACTTTGTTATTGCTAGTTATTCTAGCAAATTTCCCTGTCTTTTCATCTCTAACTGATGGTAGATTTTTTGATGGTATTTCTCTCTTAATAATATCGGAGACTTTTAACCCTAAGTTTTGTAATTGCTCAACAAAAACTTCGGCATTGGATATTTCAACGCCCTTTAAGTTAGTGTTCCCAACAACAATGCAGGTCTTTCCTCCCTTTCTAAGTATTCTCTTCATTTCAGCAAAGACTTGATTCATTTCACTAAAGTATGTTGAGACTTCCTCGGCAATTTTCCTGTCTTTCTGTGACAATTCTTTCCTAATATTTTCTGCGATTGAACTGTTGAGCGTTAAATTCTTTTTGTTGTGATAAGAGGTACCAATAAACCGCTTTCGGAAATCGCTTAAATCTTTTGTGTATTCCAACCAAAAAGCGGTAAGTTGGTGTAAATCGGCATATTCATATGAAGTAACGTAGGGGGGTGAGGTAACAATTAAACTAACACCGTTATCTTTCACGGGAATTGTTCTCGCGTCTGTACAAACGACTTTACTTGGAATTTTACAGTAACCTCTTTCTGACAGTAACTCAAATAGCTGCGTGTTGCCTCGTAACATCATTCTTATCTGTTTTGCAAATGTTTTGAATGGCTCTGACGGTGTTTTCTCAAAATCTCGCGTTGGTTTGTTACTTTTTTGCAACCATATTGAACAATTCTTGAGAATATTTGAAAACCCGCAGAAAAAGAAATCCTGAACATTTTTGTCCTTTATTCTTGAAATCTCAGCGAGAAGAAAAGTGAGCTTTCTTTTTTCTTCTGGCTGGAACCAATAATCAATTCGTGTATGTTCGGGAACTTTGACTTTTGTGTTTTCGTTGTAAATCTCTAATCTTTGTTGAAGTATCAAATATTCTTCTTTAACTCTATCGGGGTCAATCGGGGTAATCTTCGCTTTTGCGATTAAGACAGCAACGGGGTTAATATCAACAGCAATTGAGGGTCTCCCCATAACCTTCGACTCAACAAGTGTTGTGCCACAACCGCCAAAGGGGTCAACAATCAAATCGCCCTTTCGTGTATACTTTTCTGCCAAACGGGAAACTATTTGTGGAATGAATTTTGCAGGATAACGATGATAACCGTGTGTAATATATGCGGTGTCCTTTCGTGTCTTATCAGAAAAAGACCATGAATAATCTATTTTGATGTCACTAAATAACTTTCTAATTTCGTTAACTTGCTTATCTTGCTCTTCAAAATTTCTGAACGTACTGACTACCTTCCCCTGTATAACAACACTCTTAACAAAAAGAGGTTTGAGCTTCGGATTTGCGGGCTGGAGACGAATACGATTCTTTTCTTTATAAATCTTCTTGAGAGTAACTTCATTGCCATTGATAAGAGCGACAGCAGTCTCTCCATTCTCAACCGTATTCTGTTTTCTAATGACAACAGTATCGCCGTCAAGAATGCCTTCATCAATCATACTGTCTCCTCTGACGCCCAATGCAAAATGCTCTCCAGAGGAGGAAATGAGATTACTCGGCACATTGACTGTTTCGTACTCCTGTACTGCTTCAATAGGTACTCCTGCCGCAATATAACCCTTAAACGGAATACTGACTATGCTTTCTTTGTTATCAATAGAAACCGCACGGGCTACTTTTTTCTCACGCGCAATGTATTTCTTCTTCTGTAAAATCTTTAGGTAATGATTTATAGTGGACACGGATGCCAGTTTGAGATGTTTGCGCATCTCCTCATGGGAAGGAGCGAAACCGTGTTTTTGTGAATAGACTTGAATATAATCAAGAACTTTCTTCTGTTTTTTAGTAAGCATACTAAATAGTATACTAGAACAAAAGTAGAACACGCAAATAGAGTTATCCACATCCCCACATTCTACCCCCACACCAGTCTACGACTATTTCACAACTTTGCCGCAATGGTGGTGTGGGGGTGTACTACAAACCAAAAGAAAAATCCCAAGTTAGAAATTACCCTACTTTTTCCTCACATCCGCCCAGAGCGAGAGAACGCCGAGCGTGAGAAAGAGTCCCGCCTCCAGCCAATTTCCCAGAGAGCCAGCCCCTTTACTTGCAAGGTTCGGGTAAACCTCAATCAGCGCGATGCCGAAGAAAATCACAAATACCGCCGTATTCACAAACGTAAGCCGAGGACGTTTCATCCCTCCATCTTACTCTCTCCTTTTGTTTCTTCAACTTTCTCTCACACACCACACCCTCCCCATCTATTCGCCAATTCGCGCGAATTGGCGAATAGATATTTCTTCGCTTATAGGCTCATTCGTGCGAATGAGCCTATATGCCATTCTTACCGAGCCGCAGTTAGCTACTCTTTACTTGAGTAAGATGTTGCCGGTTAGGCAACGGGCGTATTTCCCGAAGATGTCGCTTCCGATTTACGGTAGACAAGGTCGTGGGTCGGATTGGCACCTTGAGAGAGAGCGAATCCGTTATCCGTCCAAAACTTTTCGCTTCGTGGGTCACCAACCTGTGTCGCGCACACGTCAAAATGATGCGAAGTAGCCCAATCCAGTATGAATTTGAGCGCCTTTCCTCCCAGACCCACTCCGCGCTTATCTTCAGGGAGTGTCGTCATATTGGTAATGACTACGTCGGAATCGACTTGCCAGTCTTTCAGCAATAGAAATATATTCACCTCGGCTCCCTCGTTCTGAAACGGAAACGTCACCTGAAACGACAGCGCACCCATATTCCGTTTACCGCTTTCCGGTATGGTAACTCGCGCCCCGAATTGTTCCAGTTCGCGCACAAGCGCGAACGCCGCCTCTCGCTCGGCTTCAATATTCTCCAACTTGAATTTCATCCCTTCTGGCATAGAGTACATACTACTCCCTCCCCTTGTTTCTTCAACTTCTTCCATCTTTCCGTCATCCGCATCTATTCGCCAATTCGCGCGAATTGGCGAATAGATATTTCTTCGCTTATAGGCTCATTCGTCCTCCTCCCATAACGCTACGACGGGACAAGTGCGAATTCGCCTATAGACTTGAGTAGCATAAACCCGCCAAGAGGTTGGCGGGTTTAGGTAGAACGCATTGATTCCTCAAGGGAAGTCTTCCTTTACCCCTACCTTGTGTGTAATGCCCTGCGCTTGTGCGCAGGGTTCGGGTCTTCCTTGCCCCCACAATCCGCCGCGGCGGATTGGTGTGGGGGCTTGCCACAGGGTTTAATGCCTTGTGGTCAAGGTGTGGGGGTTTACTTCACCTTGCACTTCCCGCCTTCACAGCAGGCATCGCCGCCACAGCATTTCTGGTCAGAGCCTTCCTTGCCACAGCAAGAACCTGAACCGCACGAATTGGAACTGTTCCCGTGACCGCAACACTTTTTCATAAGCGAGTACTTCCCGCCCCCCGCGAGCGTAAGAGCGAGGGTTGAGAAAAAGACGGATATGGGAGTCATCGCCATCTGGAGATTCTCTCGGAGAACATAGATAGCCACCATCATAATAATCGTGAGAAGTGCCGAAGCGATACAGGTAAAGACTCCAAGCAGGACGGCGATACCGCCAATAAGCTCAACGAACGACACAAGGTAGGCCCAGAACGGGGCGAAACCCGCTTCACCGAAAAACTGCACCGTCCCCGCAAGGTCGGCAACTTTCTGCCAGCCGGAGAAAATAAAAATAAGCCCGACTCCGATGCGAAGCACCAGGAGTCCCGCACTCTTGTTGTGCCACACGCAACACTTTTTCATCATCATACGAAATATACTAAATGGTAACGTAAATAGTATAGCAGATATTGACGGAAAGGGCTTGGTTGAAAAATTAGTGATTACAGATTACAGTGTAGCGACTATGGAGGGTTCGCATAGTGGTCTAGTGCACCACCTTGGAAAGGTGGCATGCCCGAAAGGGCATCGAGAGTTCAAATCTCTCACCCTCCGCAATTTTTCGAAAAGGGTTTCCGAACCAAAAATATGGTCGGCGCGAAGCGCCGTCTGTTCTGCATTCCCCCCACAAAATCCTGATTCTGCAAGGATTCGCCACGCTCCGCGTGGCTCAAAA
>Ga0075991_133_pt1 | contig 14891 bp, 12 predicted proteins | sample RifGroA2_FD_68061 | JGI IMG/M metagenome (GOLD analysis project Ga0075991, IMG submission 68061) | Parcubacteria bacterium GW2011_GWA2_49_9
GGTCAAGTTCTTCGTGGAGGAGGGCTTGCTGCTGCGTAATCCAGATGATCCCAAGCGCCCGACTACCAGCGGGAAGACGGTTTATCAGATTGAGCCATCCGCGCTCGCGCTACTACGCAAGCTTGGAACCTCCGAATGGACAACCGCCTTGGGGCAATACCTCGCCAGCCGCGAAAGCCTCAAACATGAGATCGCCAGGAAACGGACCTTGGTTCGTGTGCCGGTGAAATTACCCGTAACAGTCGCGGCAGGTTCCGCTTTTACGGTTGTCTGGAAGTCGTCGGGCACGGGATGTGTTGCGAACTGGAGCGGGGCAGTACCGCTTCCTCCGACCGGCTCTGCGACAGGCTCCATCATCACCAGCCGTCCGTTCGTCATTACGTGCTTCGGACGAGGCGCGGGGCAAAGCGCGGCCCTCCAGGTGAATGTCGGCGTAACCGACCTTGCTGTTCCTACATTCTCCATCAGTGGTCTCAAGCGAGGGAAGGTGAAAGGTACGTATCAGGAAGGCCCGTATACGTTGGAAGCAACGGTGAAGAATCTCGGTAAACTCGCGAATCCAAACAATTTCAAAGTGAAGTATACTCTTGCCAACAGTTCCGATATGAAAACCCGTCCTCGCACTATCGGAGAGATAGCCATAAACGGCATCGGCAGTAACCAAAGTAAAGTTCTGGACGCGTTCAAGTGGGCTTCTACGCCGAGTGTAGACCCTTCGTACTTCCAAGTGTGCGCCGACACGGGGGAAGCGATTGTGGAACCGAGCGATACCAACAACTGTTCAAAAGTTCTCGGGCCGTATACATTTTCCGCGAAACCGCGAGGAAGTTGTTAGCTTATAGCTGATAGCTTTTAGTAAAGAGGGGACGAAATCCTAATTCTCCCTTAAAAAAGGGAGCACTCCGACGTGACGTCGGAGGAGGGATGTTAACACCCTCCGCCTCGGAAGACCTCGGCACCTCCCTTAATAAGGAGGAATAAGACGCCAAATATATACGTCTCTGATTTTGTGTACAAAAATAAAGAGCGGGGAGATAGGTGATGGTTTGTGACCATGCCTTTTCTCCCCGCCCCGTGCGAGTGTTCTCAACTCAATTCTTGTACCCGATACCAATCGTCACACTCACGACGTTGGTATTTCCTGGGAACCGGTACTCCAGAAAGGCGTCTTCAGCCTTCAAGGTTTCACCGGCCCGGTACAACCTTCCCGTTCCCGGCGGGTCCCCAGCCTTGCTCACCCGAACTTCAATCGGGCGGATGTTTGGCTCCAGCCGTCCTTCCATTCGGGGCGACCTCGGAATCCGCGGACTCCACAGAGCGTTCGTGAAGTCCACGCGGTGCCTTGTCGGGTTTTTAAGCCCGTGCCACACCTCTCCCCCGTTGGAAGCCGGTGCCGTGGAGGACGTCGTCCTCGTCTGCACCAGCATTGTAGTTGCCGTCCGGGGAGGCGGGATTCGCTTCGCCCTCTCCGTCGCCATCTGCTCGTCCGCGAGCAGATGTTTGTCTTTGGCCTCCGCCACTTTGAGGATGTGGTTTTGGTGACAGCCCGTGACGATGGTTACTCCGAAGATGACAATGAGCAGGAGAACTCCCACCCCGATTGCCACCCCCAGCCAGTTTCCCGACTTTTTGTCACGCGGGTCAGTCCCCGCTGTTGATGCGGGATGTTTGTCTCCCGTTCCAGGCTTACTGGATTTCTTTAGGTGACTGATTCCGATTGCGACCAGAGTGGTCACAACCGTAATCAACGCGATACTGAAGATGAAGCCGGCGCTAGCGTAGTTTGCTTGTAGCCAATGCCAACCGTCTAGCACCGTGTTTTCCAGAACAGGGTTCGTCACATCTCTTGGTGACGAAACACTCGAATCTCGAAACACGAACTTGAGGGGGCTTAAACCCGGAAAAATGAACAGTACAAACTGGATGCCCACAATGCCCATCATCACTGCCCGAATAACCGGTTTAATCCAGCCACCCGTCTCGGAATGCCATTCGTATCCGCTGTGGATAAGAAAGAACACCCCGAGAATGAACATTGCCGCCATTACCCAGCTGTGGTGGAGTGGAAACTTTGAGAGGAAAAACAAACCAAACGTCTCGTACATAATTACCGTTCGTGCGAGACTTAGCCACTTCTTCCCAACGAAGAATTCACCTTTCTTAACCTGTTCCAATACCTTTGCAGGCTCTCCCGTTAGGAGGGATTCAACAAGTACCGCAAGTGGAGTTGCCACAAACCAAAGCAGAGTAAGAAAGACCATACTCCATACTCCCGACCAACCCGTCAGCCACTCGCAGAAGCGTTCCCACCACTCGTAATTTAACCATCCTCGCGCGATAATACCGAAAATCGCGGTTGGTAGCGGTACGAGTACCGCGATGAATGCGATGTCCAGAAGCCTCAAGAGATACTTTCTGAGAGGCTTCTTGAGAGGAGCAACGGCCACCGTGATTCCCGACTCAATCGCTGTCCAGATGAGCTGGAGCGTCTGATTGACGCTTGCCCATCCTGTGAATTGGCCGACGAGAATTATCGGGAGCAGAACGAATTTCAGTAATGGTAAGAGAATTTTCATTTTTTTCAGCTTTTCAGAAGTTAACCGAGGAATCTCTTGAGCAGCCGCCACGACCACCCGATTCTTTCTTTTTTGGTCCTTCCAGGAGTAGCTTCCCAAGCTTCTTTCAGTCGAACCGCATCAGCCTTGTTCTTGATTCTTTGAACCACGGGAGCAAGGCCGGTGTTGAATTTGACGACCTGCGCATCCGCCACTTTCACGGCGGTCGCAACGTGGGTTTTGAACGGCACCCCCCGCGCTTTCTTTTCCGGCACCGGTTTCGGGCCGTTGGCAAGGATGTCCGCGAACTCTCGAGCCGCCGTCGCTCTGGCATTGAGAGCATTCCCTAGCTCCCCTGTGCGTGCTGCTGGGGCTGCAATAAGCAATCGCATTCCCTCTTCAGCGACAGCCGCGAGGCCCGTGTCCAAAGCCTTTGCCATTTCGGGATTCTTGGCGAAGAATTCCTTCTCCGCCGCGTCAGCCGCTTCCTTTGAGCCGAAGAACGCAACCCTGAAGCTGTCGCAGTAATCGGCGAGTTTAACCACTAGTCCCTGCGCAGTCTTTGATGGCAGAGTCTTTGCGTATTTTTCAAGTTGGTTAATCGCGATTGCGCTAAGCCTCCGAATGATCCAACTTCGGACCCAACTGTTATTGTCAACCATTCTGCCGACCGCCTTCCCGTCCTTTTCTCCGCGCTCATGGATCTCATCATCGGCCGCCGAAAGGACCGTTGAGACATCGATTTTATAGAGTTCCTTTAAATCACCGGTGAGTTGCTTAACCAACGGTAATTCAAGGACAGAGCTAATGTCAGCCTCTGTCGGTTTCGCCGCTTCACCACTTCCACCGCCTTTTTCCTTGTTTGCCATAGTCTTCTACCACGGGTTTTTCACCCGCGCCTTTCGTATGCCTCACGGGTTGTCATGAGGACTTTTTTCTTGAGTTGAGATTTGATTGAAAGTTGCCTCTCAATGTTTATCAAAGGGCACAACCGCCACTTTGACGGTCATACTATATATGCTATCACACTTTTGACGTAAAGTCAATATTGTGACATAGTCAAACCAGCCCTATGGATAAGGGTTTTTGTTTATATTCTTTGGAAACCTGCTTTTTATGGGCGAGGTGGGATTTGAAGCTTACAGCTTCAGTACCCCGATTGGTTTTTCTGTTCGCGCAGACGCTCCAGAAAAAGCTCAATCGGGCTTCAAATCCCACACGAAAGCGCCCCGCGCTTTCTCTCGCATACTCTCTTTGTTCGTTATGGGCGAGGTGGGATTTGAACCCACAGTTCCTTTCGGAGCACGGTCCTAAGCCGTGTGCGTTTAGCCAATTTCGCCACTCGCCCAGAATTGTTTTACTCGGTCATATTTTCTTTTTAAAAACAGCGTCGTACCTTTAGGATACAGAAATTCCGCCAGTTGAACAGAGTCTCTTTTCCCAAATGTAAGTGCGTGCAAACCTTTGCCCGCTGAGCATATCCAACCCCCTTTTATTTTAGCGGTAGTCTCAACTCTTTTCTTTATCCATACCAGAAAATCAAGACTTGCCGAATAAAGGCGAATTCTAAATTGCGGAAGTCTACTTTCCGGATGTGTAAAACTTCCGATTGAACCATCACCGTCAATGCACCCCCTCAGAAAGTCACTAAAGAATTTGTCAGGCACGAGAAGTTTCCCAAGTATCTTTGACTTTGCCGGCACAATGCCGACTTTTAAGAGAAACGTGTACAGCGTTATGTTAATCAGTTGCAGTACAAAGTATTTCTTCTCTGTTGAACCGCCTCGCGCTTTTCTTCCAATTTTGTTTTGTACATTGAGGGCAGCTCGGCAATCCTCTAATAATTCTCGGTCTTTTGAGGTGATGTTTATATATGCTCGTTTTTGTCCAATACTTCCGTCTGTCGCAATAATACCCACAACATAAGCAAGATGCGGTGACCAGTTTGTGTCAATATATTTTCGCATTCCCGCCATGCATAAAATGTAACACACTAAGACTGATAGCGTCTACCTGTGGTTTATGTTGCATTGTCCGCCCACCTGGGCTCGAACCAGGGACCTTATCCTTAAGAGGGATCTGCTCTACCAGCTGAGCTATGGGCGGTTCTGCATTCTTGATTCATAAATCATAAATCCTAAATCAAGAATTACCGATAGGTTATATCACAAAATGGCGCAAAATTGAAATAGATTACCGGGGAAGAACTGAATCGGGGAATATGATATCCCACAGCGCGCCGGCGACGTCGCGCGGTTTGCCATGGAGCGGATAGTGGTGCAGGTCAATAAACGGCAGTGAATTGCATTCAATGACGCCAGAGCGCTTTTGCGCGTGCCACGGCACGCGGACATCTTGCATAATGAAATCAATACCGACAAGCGGGTCCTTCAAGACCGCTGTCCCTTTTTCGGCACGCTCCCCAGATGCAATTTTTGCCGCACAAGCTCCATTTCCGCTTCTTGTTCCAGCACGATGGGGTGGAACGTATTTCCGTGCCTGCCTTCCAGTTTGTTTTCTTCCGCGACGAGTTCACGAACCGTGTGTATGCCGTCGCCAATAATATGCGGGGGTTCACGGCGCATTACCGCAATCAGCTTTTCGCCGATAAGCGTCCCGCGATGCACGAACCCTTCAAGCTCTTCCTCAATAAGCGCGAGCGGGGAAAGTACTTTCGCGCTCCTAAAGGCGCGAAGAAATGATTCCTCTGTGTCCAAATGAACGGTTGTGTGGCGACTGCGTGAACCGCTGTACGGCTTCACGATAACTGGTTTCTGAAGCGAGTGGAAGATCTCTACCGCGCGACGTTCCCGAAACGCGACCGCACCGCCCGCGAGCGGAATGCCATGTTCCTTGAAGCGCGTACGCATCAGCGGTTTGTTATCCATCCAATACAGCGATTCGGCTTCAGGTCCAACGGGACGGGGAAGTCCGTCAAAACAAATCGTCCGCCCTTTATACTTTGCGATAAAGAGGTCCTTGATGGGGCCACAGCGATACATTAGCATATGAATACCACGCCGTTTTGCCTCCTCCCAAAAACAGCGGGTCCGGTCACTGTCGTCCTTTCGCACTTCTGTTTCAATCTTCCCGATGTGGAAAAACGCGAGCGTACGGAGCACTCTCGGTGCTACGATATCAAACCAAGAAAAGGAGCGAGGGGGAAGCAGTACCCGCGTGAAATAATCAAGCGGTTTCAGCATCGGCTTGATGAAGAGCCCCATATAGGCGGAGGTCCGGATGATGAAATGGTTCACCTGCGCCGGCTCGCAGTCTTTGCATATTTTCTTTGCTGTTCGCATACCTTTCTGTTGTGAATTACGAAACTACCGATTCAAATGTCTCTTTGTCATTCCCGCGTAGGCGGGAATCCAGGTTTCGCTTGCACATTCTGGATTCCTGCTTTCGCAGGAATGACACCAAACGCGTAAGTCCTAACGATAAGAGTTTTGGTAATTCACAGTAACTACGGACGAATATGGGTAAGAGCATACCATATGAGCCACAAGAGCAGGAGATGCGCGGGGTAGAACCAATAGAGAAGACGGCGAGGCAAAGGCTGGCCGTGCTCACCGTTATATCGCATAAGCAGTGGGATGCTCATCATCGCGAAGAGTTGCAGGGAAAGCACACCGGTAAAAAAAGACAAAAGTGTTTCGGCGATGTGGAGCAAAAAGAGCGCAAACAGGCCGACGGAACGGAATCGCAGAAGGAGTCCGCTCGCGAGTATCATCAGCACTCCATACGGGCCATAATCAAATGGGAGATAATACGCCATGAGCAGAATACCTGCGGCGCTCGGAATGGAGAACCAATGCGAACAGCGTTTCAGCAGTATGAGTATGCAAAGTCCCGCCGCAAGCGTGAAGAAAATATTCAGCCTGATGTACTGCACTCCCGCCGCTTGTATGAACAACACGTAGGGGACTTGCGAAAACGCCGCGAAGGTGAGGAGGCGGAAAAGGTAGTTCCGCGCGTTGCTCGTCTTCTCGAATCCTTCTGCAATAAGGAAAGCGAAAAGAGGGAAGGACACTCTCCCGATAACCCGAAGCAGGAGCTGCTCCGGAAAAAACAGCATACCAACGTGGTCAATCGCCATCGTCACGATGGCGATAAGCTTTAAACTTGAGGAAGAAAGAAAGAAATTTTTCACGCTCCGAAATTATGTTTGTGCCGAGGGTGGGACTCGAACCCACACGCTTTTAAGGGCTGGGGATTTTAAGTCCCCTACGTCTACCAATTTCGTCACCTCGGCATTAGAAGCTGTTAGCTTCTAGCTACTAGCTATTAGGAAATTTAAAACCTAAAAGCTAAAACCTAAAAGCTAAAAGCTGTTAGTGAGGCCACGGGGAGAATCGAACTCCCGCATAAGAGTTTTGCAGACTCTCGAATTACCACTTTTCTACGTGGCCCTAAACCGCGTTACTACAATACCGCACCGGAGAGCTTTTTTCTAGGTGTTACTTTGCCTTCCGGGAGAGTTCCTCAATCTTCTGTCTATTTTTTTCTCCCACATCCAAGGCGAAGGAGATATAGGGAAGATGTTGAAGGGAAATGCGCTGGCCGATAAAGTCGCGGAGTTTTCCTCCCTGGCGGCTCGCGAATGCCAGCGCGTCCTTCTCTTTGTCATCCGGAAATACCGTAACGAGAATGGTCGCTCGGTCGGCCTTTGGAGTGAGGTGTACGTTCGTGACGGTAATGAGCGATGTGCTATCGGCAACTTCGGCCATAAATTCGGCTGCCGCATGCTGTATCGCCTCCCGTAATTTTTCCGATTTGGTTGATTTCATGATGCTTTACCAATCAACTAATCCTGTACCAATCTACCAATACCTGCGAATAAGAATAACCACCCCTTATTTTCCCCTCCTTGGAAAGGAGGGGAAGTCCCACCTGCCTCCTCCCCTTTCCAAGGGGAGGATTGAGGTGATGCTGGTAGAAACGAAAGCTCCGAACTCACTCCCCTCCGGTATCACCGTCACTTTCTCCTTTAAGCGCTGAAGTTCTCGCACTCTGCCTTTACCTATCGGGGCGCCTCTACGTAAAATATTAAATTCGTCGCCAGTCTCAACGGTGCCGTTCAGTACTTTTCCGCCCACCACTTGGCGGTCTTTTTCCGTAGTGAAAATCTTTAACACCCGAACGTTCGCCTTCACGGTCACCACCGTCACTTTCGGTGTGCGTTTCTGCACGAGTTCCGCGACCCATTCGCCCAATTTGTAAATAATATCAAAGGTTTGCACCGTGATGCCCCCTCGTTCAATAATCCCTTGCGCGGGAGGGTCTATATCAACGTTGAATCCGGCGATAACTGGTTCATCGCTTCCACGTGCGCTCTTGAGGTCACTTTCACTGATGGAGCCGATACCACGCGAAACGATTTGAATCCGGACCTTTTCGGTCGCTTGTTTCAAAATTTCGGCTTCAACCGCCTCAAGACTTCCGCCTGTATCCGCCTTAATGATGAGAGGAAGCAAGGTTGTCTCCACAAGAAGTGTCGTGGCTGTATTGTTCGGTCGCCTTTTCTTCTTTTCCTCTTCAAGCAAAATCTGTGCCTCGGCCTCGCGTTTATCCTTCACCGTCCGGCAAAGTGCGCCGACGGGTGGGACCGAACTCCAGCCGATAATACGAACAGGCATTCCGGGTTCTCCTTTTTCAATCGGCTCGCCACGAAAGTTCTCAAGCCGACGTGTCACCGTATAGGCTCCTTCGGCTACGACGACATCTCCCTTCACTATCGTTCCTTCTTTAATGATAAGGGTCGCGTAAATACCTTTCTTTTTATCAACGTTGGATTCAATGACAAAGGCCTTGGTTTCCGCACCCGCGACCGCGTGTACGTCGCTCATTTCCGCGACGAGCAGTATGAGGTCAAGAAGGTCGGTAATTCCTTCGCCTGTCTTGCCGGAAATAGCGGCGAAGGGGATATCACCTCCGTATCCTTCTATGTATATTTCGTGCTCGGCGAGACTTTGTTTGGTTCGCTCCACGTTTGCTTCCGGCTTATCTATCTTCGTCAGGGCGACCACGTACGGAATCCCCGCTTTCTTGATAGAGCCGAGCGCTTCAATGGTTTGCGGCTTCACTCCCTCCTCCGCGGAGACAACGAGAATACCGACATCGGCGACATTCGCCCCGCGCGAGCGGATACCCTTGAACGCTTCGTGCCCGGGTGTATCCAAGAACGTAATGAAGCGTCCCTGTCCCGAAATTGTCTTGGCGCCTGTGGCGTCCGGGACAAGTCCCGGTTTTGAATCAGGCAACATCGGCACGGGGACGACATACGCGCCCAAATGCTGGGTGATACCTCCTGCTTCGCCTCCCGTGACATTGGTCTTACGGATGTAATCAAGCAAAGTGGACTTGCCATGGTCAATATGACCCATCACCGCCACGACGGGAGGACGTGCTTTCTTTACACCTTGTTCAGTTTTTTTGGTTTCGGGGGACATAGTATGCTTTAGTGCTGTCGCGAAATTTCTAATTCACCTAATTACCTAATTTCTAATAAAATGCCCAATGCTTAATTTAAGAATTTGGAATTTTATTAGGTGAATTAGACAATTAGAAATTAGGAATTCTTTAACTTTTCCCTCGCTTGCTTTATCGCCTCCTTCTCTTCTCCTGTCAATTCATACTCCGACTTTCCGTCTTTCAGCGGTTTGGCGTACACACCGACTCGCTCGCGGGTATACAGGGTGGAAAGGACAATTCCGTTTTCGTTTTCGTCCAGAAACGCAGTCGCGAAACTCTGATGTCCTCCGTCTCCTGTCCCCTTGAACGGATTGAAGCGAACCGTACCGACTCCGCGAACACTCTGGTCCAAACGTTTTTCAACAGTCTCAAGGTAGGCTTCAAGTTCCTTACGAAACTCTTTAAACTTCTCGATGTCGGCGCTGTTCCGTATAATGACATCCTCCAGACTCTTCCCGCTTTTGCCTCGGAGTAAACGGTTGACCTTCCACTCCGTGTGCAGTCCCAAAAGCACGGCAACAACCATGCAGACGGTAAAGACAATAAGGAGCGCATTCGTGTCAATTTGCATCTTGGTATCTTATTCCTCCTTTCCTAAAGGAGGTGTCGCTGTCTGCAGCGACGGAGGATTTAAATCCCTCCCGCTTCGCGTACTCCCTTTAGGAAAGGGAGAATAAGACGACATCGCGAGATTATACGTCAATATCGTCCTTTTTTCCAGCATAACCATAGTTTTTTTAAAAAAAGACACTCCCGAATGGAAGTGCTCGCTCTGAAAAGACGAAAATTTGATTTTCCTATTTCTCCCTTTCCTTATCCCCGAATGAGCAAGTTGTTCGGTATGACCAGTTGCGTGGCACCCTCTGGTGTGACGGTGAAGGTGAGAATAAAGAATCTCTCCACCACGGCGAAGTTCTGATCGCGACGGCGGATAAGTCCCACAACACGGTTAAGGTCTTCTGAAAGGGGGTGGGGGTGATGTTCACCAAGAACAAACCATATTGCGTCACGACCGTCCTTGTTCCTACCACAAATTAGTGTGACTGCATCTGTAAGTGTTTTCATCTTAAATGGAGGGTTGACTGCGTTAATGGGTTGAGAGAGGTTGAAGTTTTCTATACTTTTGATATCATATCTCTCTATCTATGTCAAGGAGACGCATCTATCTGGACTATGCCTCCACGACCCCGCTTGACCCGCGGGTATTGAAGGCGATGGAGCCATTTTTCGCGAAAACGTTCGGGAATCCAAGTTCTATTCATGCGGAAGGAGCAGCAGCCAAGAAAGCGCTTGATACCGCACGTACGACCGTCGCGCGCTGTCTTGAAGCCCACGCGGAAGAAATCGTATTTACGAGCGGCGGAACGGAATCGAATAATCTGGTGATCTTCGGAGTTCTTCAATCTCCCTTACTAAAGGGAGCACTGCCGTCTTCGGCAGGAGGGTTGTTACAACCCCCGCCTCGCAGACTCGGCACCCCCTTTATTAAGGGGGATAAACCCCACATCGTCACCACAAATATTGAACACTCCTCAATTTTGGAGCCGCTTCGGGAACTTGAACGGCAAGGGAAAGCGGAAGTCACCTATGTGCCGGTGGAAGCAAACGGAATTGTAAAGCCGGAAAAGATACTTTCGGCGATAAAACCGAACACGGTGTTGGTTTCGGTGATGTACGCGAACAACGAGATTGGAACGGTGCAGCCAATCCGTAAAATCGGCCAAATGCTAAAAGCTCACCATCTCAAAATATCCAAATCTCAAAATTTCAAAATACTCTTTCATGTTGATGGATGCCAAGCTCCGTTATATCTGCGCTGTTTCGTGAACGCACTTGGTGTTGACCTCTTGACGCTTGATGGACACAAAATCTACGGCCCGAAGGGAGTCGGTGCGCTGTATGTTCGGCGACACACTCCTCTTACCCCGCTTCTTTTAGGTGGAGGACAGGAGAGAGGGCTGCGCTCCATGACCGAAAACATTCCCGCGATTGTCGGATTTGCCGAAGCACTCCGTATCGCAACCGCGGAGCGTGAAAAAGAATCTGCCCGAGTCGCCAAACTTCGCGACCACCTTTGTGCTGATATTCTTGAGAACACCAGCATAGAGAATGTTGTAGTGAACGGGAGTATGGAAGAAGGAGAACGACTGCCGAGCAATTTGAATATCTCGCTTCTCGGAGTTGATACTGAATTTCTGACGCTCCAGCTTGATGCGGCGGGTATTGCGGTTTCTACCAAGAGTTCGTGCCTCAAGGATGAAAAAGAATCCTATGTTGTTGCGGCACTTGGCGGAAGTGCGAAACGAGCTACTTCAAGCCTCCGCTTTACGCTTGGGCGTTCGATAAAAGAGAGCCACATTGAATATTGTGCAGACACACTCGGAAAACTATTGCGAAAAGTCGCATAACGATACAAAAAACCACGCCGGGGCGTGGTGACTGTTTGTTATCGCGAGGAATCATTTATCTTGAACCTTCCTTGATTCCTTAAAACCGTAAAACGACAGCAGTCCTGCCCACACAGCCAAAGCTAAGAGTATCCAGAAAAATATGGGGAAGGCGATATCGTTGAGATTCAGGAAAAACTCCGCAATCAGAAACAGCTTTGGCATCTTCTGTGTAACCGCGAGTGCCGCAAGAAGCAGAGGACTCACAACCCACAGAATCATGACTAACATACATGATAGGGATGTGCGGACACACAGTGAGGGGTCATTGAGGTACTTCTTCATAGACATATTGAGTAGCCGATTTCTGCTCACAAACTAGCACTAAATCGGGTTGCAAACAATACAATGAACGCTACTTGATACTTCACGGATTATTCGTCATACTTTCGGTGTGGAATCCCTCAACAAACAACAACTCATCATGCTCGCGCTCCTCGTCTCATTCGTGACCTCTATCGCCACAGGTATTGTGACGGCGACGCTTATGGACCAAGCACCTCCGGGAGTCACGCAGACGATTAACCGCGTGGTTGAGAAGACTATTGAACGTGTCGTGCAGGAGCCCACGAAACAGGCGGCGGCGGTGGTAACCAGAGAAACGGTTGTCGTAAAGTCCGACGATGCGGTGCTCTCCGCCATAGAGAAAAATACCGGAAGTGTCGTGCGCATCCGAGAAGCAAAGGGAGAGGGAAGGTCAAATTTTGCCGGTCTCGGTCTTGTTGTCTCGCGTGAGGGACTTATCGTGGCGGACATCAGTGTCGCGTACCGAAAGACGGACACGGCGGGTAATACTATTGCGGAAAGCTATCAGGCGGTGTTTCCCGATGGGCGCATCTTCCCGCTGAATATTGTGTTTTCCGACCAAGTCGCGGGTCTGCTCTTTTTGGCGCCGATTGTGCAGGATAAGGAAAAAGGTGTGTATCGGTTTACACCCCCGCAATTTTCCGTAGGCGAACTCAAGCTTGGTCAGGCGGTGGTCGCGATAAGCGGTGATGATACCAATTCAGTGTCTACGGGAATCATTTCTAATTTGGTGCAAAAGGCCGTTTCAAGAGTGGCCGATGCGCCGACGACAACTCCTCAAACCGTCAAAGAAGTTGTCGCGATAAAAACTGATATCCGTTCCCCCGACCTCGTACTCGGTTCACTGTTACTCAACCTCTCCGGTGAAGTTATCGGAATGAACGCGGGCCCCCAAAGTGTCAACAGAAATACGTTTTTGCCTATCCAAAAAGTACTTGAAGAACTTGCAAAGGCGACCGCGCCGGCGCCAACAACCGACACCGGAAATTAAAGCAACGATAAGGTTTCTGGGAAGAAGTTTGTGTGTTATACTGTAGCGAAATCCGAAGCACGAAATCCGAAATCCTAAACAAATTCCAATAGAAAAACCCGAAAACCCGAAAACCAGAAATAAGATTCGTTTCAGATTTTTATTTTAGAATTTAGATATTGTTTCGGATTTCGATATTCGGATTTAGAATTTGTAAATCTATGCCCCCCTTCCACCACTTCACAACTAAAGCAAAAGAAGCCATCAGGCGAGCGCACGAGCTTGCGATTGAACGTGGACAAAATCACGTCAATCCGCTCCATCTTCTCGCGGCGCTGATGCTTCAGGAAGAAAGCATCGTCATCTCCATTCTTGAAAAATTGGAGGTGGATACGGTGCTCCTTACCGATTCCATTCTTGAAACCATCGAAGGTCCGGAAGGCTCCCCGGTTCTTTCTCCATCATATCAGATTTACCTTACGCCGGAACTCGCGCAGATATTGGAAAATTCAAGCCGTGTCGCGGCCGGTCTGAAGGACGAATTCGTCTCCACCGAGCACTTATTCATTGCTATGTTTGATGTTGGTGGCACCGCGCGTGAAGTGTTGGCGCGGTTCAAGTTGGAAAAAGCATCCGTACTCCGCGTGTTGGAAGAACTCCGCAGTAGCCGCGTGACCGAGGTTTCCGCGTCGCCGAAACGGTTTAGATTTCTCACCAAATATACGAGGAATCTTACATCGCTCGCGCGTGAAAACAAACTTGACCCCGTTATCGGGCGTGATACCGAAATCTCCCGCATTATCCAGATACTTTCGCGCCGGACCAAAAACAACCCGATTCTCATCGGGGAAGCGGGTGTGGGAAAGACCGCCATCGTGGAAGGTCTCGCGCTGCGTATGTCGCAAGGTGATATTCCTGAATCGTTGAAGGACAAGGAATTGGTTTCGCTTGACCTTGGACTGCTTATCGCCGGTACCAAGTACCGTGGTGAGTTTGAGGAGCGCCTCAAGAACATAATGAAAGAAGTGGAGAAATCCGACGGCAAAGTCGTTATGTTTATAGACGAAATCCATACCATCGTGGGAGCCGGCGCGGCAGAAGGAGCGATGGACGCGTCAAATATGCTCAAACCCGCCTTAGCGCGAGGAGAACTGCGCGCTATCGGGGCGACGACGCTGAAAGAATATCAAAAGCACATTGAGAAAGACCCCGCGCTGACGAGGCGGTTTCAGCCGGTGTTTGTCGCGGAGCCGACCGTTGAGGATGCCATCGCGATTCTCCGCGGTCTAAAAGAAAAGTATGAACTTTTCCACGGTGTGCATATTACCGACGAGGCGATTGTTGCCGCGGTCAATCTTTCCGCTCGGTATATTACCGACCGCTATTTGCCGGATAAGGCGGTAGACCTCATAGACGAGGCCGCTTCATCGCTTAAGATTTCACTTGAGAATATGCCGCCGGTGCTTGAAGAAGCGCGGCGCAAAGTTATGCGTCTTGAAATAGAGAAGGAAGCGCTGAAAAAAGAGGCTGATACGTCCAAGACGGCAAAAGCGCGCATCAAAGACATTGAAACGGAAATCGCGGATTTGAAGGAAAAGACCGAGGAGATTGAGCTGAAGTGGAAAAACGAGAAAGAAACACTTACCGAAATCAAAAAAGCGAAGAAGGAACTTGAGTCGCTCCGCATTGAAGCGGAGAACGCGGAAGCACGCGCAGACCTTTCCAAGGCGGCGGAAATTCGCTATGGCAAGATACCGCTTCTTCAGAAAGAGCTGGAGACAAATGTGAAGCGACTTAAGAAATTGCAAAGCTCTCGGCGCATTCTCAAGGAAGAAATTATGGGGAACGATATCGCCGATATTGTCGCGAAATGGACCGGTATTCCGCTCACCCGAATGATAGAGGAAGAAGCTTCCCGTCTCGCGCGAATTGAAGAAGAACTGCGCGCGCGTATCATCGGGCAAGACGACCCGATAAAGCGCGTGTCCGACGCGATTAAGCGTAGCCGTGCGGGTATTTCCGACCCGAACCGGCCCATCGGCTCGTTCCTCTTTCTTGGTCCGACCGGCGTCGGCAAGACCGAGCTTACGAAAGCGCTCGCCGAGTTTATGTTCAACGACGAGCGCGCGCTTATCCGCG
>Ga0075991_115_pt1 | contig 13852 bp, 14 predicted proteins | sample RifGroA2_FD_68061 | JGI IMG/M metagenome (GOLD analysis project Ga0075991, IMG submission 68061) | Parcubacteria bacterium GW2011_GWA2_49_9
TGAACCGACTGTCTTTGACAAGCCGTTCCGAAATGATGATGGCGTCTTCGTAGTTGGAACCGGACCAAGACATGAACGCGATGAGAATGTTCTGTCCGAGGGCCATCTGTCCGCGGTCGCTGGAAGACGTATCGGCGAGTACGTCACCACGCTTCACTTTATCCCCAAGTGAAGTGCTGGGGCGCTGGTGGAACGAAGTGAATCCGTTGGTTCGCGAGAAATTAACGAGCGGGTATTCCAGCTCTTTCCCTTTTGTCGTCTTAAGAATAATGCGGCGCGCGTCCACGTGACTTATGACTCCATCGTCTCCGGCGATAATAAGGCGGCCGGTATCACGGGCGGCGGTTTCTTCAATACCCGTCGCGACGAGCGGAGCTTCCGGCGTAAGACACGGGGTCGCTTGTTTCTGCATGTTGGAACCCATGAGTGCGCGGTTCGCGTCGTCATGGTTAAGGAACGGAATCATAGAGGTCGCCACGGAAAAGGCCTGATTGGTCGCGACGTCAATATAATCCACCTCCTCGCGCTTAATGAGTTCCGGTTTTCCGTTAAGACGAACTTCTACTTCATCTACGAGAATAGTACCGTTCGCGTCATAGGCCGTGGCGGCGTGAGCGATTTTGAAATTTTCCTCCTCAAGTGCGTTGAGGTATTGCACTTCTTTTGTGATTTTGCCGTTCTTAACCTTCGCGTACGGCGTTTCAATCATACCGAAATGGTTCAACCTTGCGTACGTTGAGAGACGGAGAATAAGACCGATGTTCGGCCCTTCAGGTGTGTGGATAGGACAAAGACGTCCATAGTGCGACGGGTGCACGTCGCGGACTTCAAAACCGGCGCGCTCGCGCGTCAGACCTCCGGGACCGAGCGCCGAAAGTGTGCGCAAATGTTCCAGCTCGGAGAGAATATTCTCCTGTTGCATAAACTGCGAGAGCTGGTTTGTCGTGAAGAATTCCTTGATACGCGCCTGCAAAGGTTTCGGAGAAATGAAGTTTACCGGAAGCGTGACATCGGACTCCACGGTGGACATACGGTCCTGCACGTTGCGCTTAATCTGCGCCATACCGACGCGGATTTTTTGCTGAAAAAGTTCGCCGACGAACCGGACACGACGCGAGCCGAGGTGGTCAATGTCATCTTCCACGGCATCGGCGGTGTTATTGAGCGTAATGACATTGGTGACAATGGTGACAAGGTCGTCAAGCGAGATAATCCTTCGGTCCATCTCCTTTTCCTCCATTGATTTTTTGAAACGTTTGTTGAATCGAAACCGTCCCACTTTGGAAAGGTCGTAGCGCTCCGGTTCAAAAATGGAGTTGATGAATTCTTTCGCATTTTCCACACTGCCGATTTCACCGTCACGAAGACGCTTGTGGATTTCCACATACGCCTCGTCGGTGGTCTTCGCGTGGTCTTTCGCAATTGTCGCCTTAAGATGCGCCTCCGCGGCGGGAACATCTTTAAACAAAGCAAAAATTTCTTTTTCACCGAAGGCGCCTTGCCCGCCTAAATTCTGCTTTGCAGAATTTGGGCGGGCGAGAATACGGAGGAGCGAGGTCACGCCAAACTTGCGTTTGCGGTCAATACGGACATAGAGCGCGCCGTCCACGTCGGTTTCAATCTCAATCCACGCGCCTCGGGCGGGAATAATCTTCGCGCCGAAATATTTACGGCCTTTGATTTCGTCCGCCGTGAAAAAGACGCCGAAACTCCGCGCAAGCTGGGGCACGATAACACGTTCAATACCGGAGATAATAAAGGTGCCGTGCTGTGTCTGGAGTGGAAAGTCCGTCATAAAAATCTCCTGTTCCTTCACGGAACCCACGATTTTGTTCTTGAGACGCACCGTTACCTTGAGTGGCGCTTCGTAGGAGAGCTTGTTTTGCTTCGCGTAAAATTCGTCGTACTTCGGTTCTTGGAGCTTGAAGCCGGTGAAATCCAATTCAAACTTTTTGCCGGAATAATCCTTGATGGAAGAAAATTCGGAAAACACTTCTTTGAGTCCTGTTTCAATGAGCCACTTGAACGACTCAACTTGAGGTTCAACGAGGTTCGGCAGTGTCGTGAGCGGCACTTTGTAGGCACCGAAGTGCTTCTGGGGTCGTGCCTGCGCGCTTGAAGTGTATTCTCTACTCATGATTGATTTTTTAAACGACTGATAATGAGTTTATAAAAATCTTCACCCCCTCACTCGAAACCACAGAAACCCGTTTAGTGGAAAAGGGGGAGTATTGGGTATAACAGGATTGTTTAGGTTCGGATACATTCTTTTGTTTCGAGTGAGGGGGTCTAGAGAATCATAGTCGCGTTGCTTCTTGATTCTCAAGACGCATACGAAAAAAGGCCCTCGGTCTCTCGGGTCTTTTTATTTGAATAGATTGATTAGTGTATGCTTAGCAAGATTATAGAGGACAACTCCTTCTAATCCTTGCCCGCAGTGCCAGAACACACTCGTTCCGCAGGTGCAAAGGAGTCTAGCCTAAAGGGTCTTTCTTGTCAAGGTAGTTATCCACAGGCTGCCTTTGTCTGTCATTCCCCTGAAAAGGGGAATCCAGATTCCTTTCTTCCTCCCCTCCTTTCCAAGGAGGGGATTGAGGGGTGGTGGTGTCTTCCCCCTCCTCCCCTCTTTAGAGGGGAGGAATAAGGTGGGGTGCCGAAGGCGGGGTGGTGGTGTTTTTCTGTTTTCAAAGGACGGGTATCGGGTTATCAATAGTTTTACATCCGGTGTCTTTTCCATCTTACTTGCACTTCATGCTTAAAATAATCCTTGAGATTCATTGTGCCGTCCACGCACTTATACTTGTCAGGTTCGACAAAAGCCTCAACCAAGAGCCGAGCATGTTCCCTCTTTATGGCGTAGTACCTTTCAAAAATCTCCGTCCAATCACTGTCCGAAAGTATTTGTTCCATCTTCACCGGAGACAGAAAATCCCCATCTCCATTTGAGATCTTAGAATCTTCTAGGAGACTCTGCTCCTTCAGCCATTCATACGCAGCAACGAAAATATATGCGCCGTCGCCTTTTCGCATCTTCATAAGCTTTCTTCCATTGGGTGTAGTAGGTTTGTTAATGACGTCAAAAAATCCCCGCAGATCTTCCGGTGCAACAGGAGAATAGTCTCTATCATTGCTAAACTTTATCCCGTGTCGCATCATGACAATCTTTTGTCTGTCAGTTCCCGTTATTGATGGGTCTAAGTCCGGAGCGTTAAACCTCCCATCTCTTCCAACTGCGGTAGTGAGGGCTTTCTTAAATTCTGCCTCAGAAGCAAACTTGTGTAAAAGTGTGTGGAGTATCCTACTTGTCCGCCCATTTCCATCATTAAAAAGATGCACTTCATTTATCATAGCCGGAAGTAGATACGCCCTGTCTTCGGCGGACATTTTGTCTAACGACTCATATGCCTCTTTCAAAAGGCCCTCTTTGTCCTTGTGCCTTGGTACAGCGGCACTACCATAACCTTCAAGATGAACTTCTTCACCATCGGTTCTCCGCTCATGTATCGGTATGTCTCTTGCAATTCCGTTGATTCGGACTAAAAAGTCTTTAAACTTTTCAAATGGAAATTCATCTCTTGCTTCGGGGTGAGTGAGAAGGTTTTGCGCATATTGATACGCGTCAATACGCTCAAGGAAATCGGTGATTTTCTCTACTTGCTGTTCCCGAAGTTGTCTCTCGTCAATCTGCTTTGGAAGCTCTGGCATAGAGGTAAGTATATAGCAAAGCACTTATGCTACAATATCGCGTATGATTAAAAAACTCTTCGGCGTGGAGCGCAACGTTTTCTTTATGGGACTGGTCTCTTTTTTCAACGACTTCTCCAACGAAATGATTGTCTCGGTCTTCCCCGCTTTCTTCAGCTCCGTCCTTAAATCAGGGGCCGCGTCACTCGGATTTATTGAAGGCGTCGCCGATGGCATCTCCAACCTCACTAAAGTCTTTTCCGGACGTCTTTCGGACAAGACGCAGAAACGAAAAATGCTGGCGCTCTCCGGCTACATCCTCTCGGTCGCCACGCGTCCGTTTTATCTGATTTCTTCCGTGGCATCGCACATCCTCGGTATTCGTGTCATTGACCGTATCGGTAAGGGAATACGCGAAGCGCCCCGCGACGCCCTCCTTTCCCTCTCCGCCAATCCCGAACATATCGGGCGTTCGTTTGGTTTCCACCGCGCGATGGATTCGCTCGGCTCCATTTTAGGTCCGCTCACCGCGTTTCTCATTCTTGAACGATTCCCGGGTGCATTTAATACCGTGTTCATCACCGCTTTTTTCGTGGGCATTCTCGCCCTCTTTTCATTTGTGTTTATTAAGGAGGTGCAGGCGGTACACGCCCGCGGAGAGAAAATACGTCTTCGTCTTACATCGCATACTAAAGAGTTCAAACGTTTTCTTGGTATCATCTTCCTGCTTTCGCTCGCCAATCTTCCCATCGCCCTTCTACTCCTCCGCACACAGGACCTAGGACTCCGCGTCAGCTTTATTCCCCTCTTCTATTTGTTCTATAGCGTTGCCTATACCCTTCTCTCCACGAAAGCCGGCCATCTCGCCGACAAAGTCGGAGACAAGCCGGTGATTTTAGGCGGATATCTGCTTATGGGGCTTGCGTATCTCCTCCTTATTTACGACCAGACGCTTGTCGCCCTCGCGGTCGGTTTTATCGTCCTCGGCGTCGGAAGTGCTACTACGGACAGCGTCCAGAGGTCTTTCGCCGCACGACTCACCAGTCCCGAGGAACGCGGAAATGCGTACGGACTCCTGAACGCCGCAATCGGTTTCGGTCTTTTGATTTCCGGCATTGTCGGAGGACTCCTTTGGCAGAACTTCGGAGCGACGACCGCGCTCACGTTCGGCCTCGCGCTTATTCTCATCGCGCTTATCGCCTTCGGCCTTATCGGCGGGAAACGCGCCCGTATACAACCATAGCGGTATCTAAACCCGCCAACCCGCTGGCGGGTTTACCGCCACACAAAAAAGAGCCGACTCCCGTGAATCGGCTCTGTGCTTTCTTATGGAAAAATCTTATCGCTTCAGAAAGAACAAGGCGACAAGACTGACGAAACCGAAGATGGTTATAAGAACATTCCGCACCACCCAGATGCGGTTTCTTTGCAGACCCATAAAACTGTGGGTCATGCCTATTTGAGCTTCAGGGGGAAGGTCCGTGAACCACTTCCCGTATTTTGCCCTAAGGAACTCAAGATTTATCTGCTCTTGATTCCATGTCTGCTCGCGGAATGCGCGAGCAGGATTCCGTATCCACGCGGCTATTTTCGTGAGCATCTGCGACCTTTCTCCTTTTTCGCTTTGCTGGTTTTTGCCGCGGCGGCCTTCCAAACCATCGCAAGAGCGACCATCTCGATTGCTCTGCGGCGCTTCTCGATTTTGGGTAACTCCTTGAACAAATCCTTCATCAAATGTTCTGTCTGCATGATTATCCTCCATAAGTCACTAACATCATCTAGAGTTAGCGCCCGCCCGATTGACACTATTTCCCGCATGAACTTTACGGTCAAGGAAAACCATTGATTCTTCGTAAAAGGAGACGTATCGACGGATTGTAGGGTGTCTTGAGCCATCCTGAGTGCTGCGATAGTGCCCGGAAACAAGCGTCCTACTTCTCGGCTTATTTCGTCATTGGATTTCTTTGGCTTGCTTTTTTTATTTTTCGTTTTGTCTTTCACTTCGTTACCTTTCGTCTTAAGTTTGATGTTTGTGGTCTTTCTGTTTCTCGATGTCATTTCTTCCTTTCCTAGGAGTCCCTTTCTTTTCGCGGAACTGCAGAGCGGAATGAAGGATTTTCGAGCGAAAAAACTCTTCTTCTTTTGGCGTGAATCCAACGTAAGTCGTTGGGTTGTCGCCGCCACCTTCACGCCCATCCCACCATCCACTAAGGATTAATGCAGTCGAACCCTCCGGATGAAGCATTTTTAGGCTAACACAATCGCCGGCTGGTTTAATCCACCTGAACTGGAACTTATTTCCCAAGTGGCGCGACCATCTTTTTATGTCCGCATATGGAGAGCTGCCTAAACAAAAATGAAACACGAAACATGTTTCCACAACTTGAATTCCAGGTTTTTCCCTGTAGTAGGCACTTTCAGAAACGCCTACGAGTTTGCAACCCTGTATTGCTTGCCCCGTTCCTTCACTCACCCAGTTGGCGAGAGTTCGCTCGGCGTGTTCGCCGATATTGAGTTCCACGCCGGGAAGGGACCATCTGTCGGTGTTTTGAGGTTCACAGACCAACAGCTTATTTGCCCACGACTTTTTTGTTTCTAGAGGTTCTAGATGAATGAGCGCCTGTGCTCTTCTCACAAACTGTACGTTTTCCGTTTGAATTGTCTCTGCTTTTCTTTTCATTTCCTTCCTTTCAGTTTTTGGTTTCTTGATTACTATTGATTCTGCAGATGTTCCGACCGTGTATCATTTCTCTTGGCCAGAGCAAACAGTACGGGGTAATAACGGAGGGTGCTAAGCATATTTTCCGGGCTGTCAATTTTCACGACGCTCATATCTAGACCCCTCTTATAACTGGTGATGCGAATGTACTCGATTTCATCCTGGTCAGCCCCTGTTTCGAACGAGGCGGACACTATGTGTATGCACCGTGGCTCCGTAATCGGAAACGGATACGCGAGTGCGACATAGGGACTCTCATATCCCTCCAAGAAGTCTAAGTCATATGAATGCACTCGGCGAAGTGTCCGCTCTCCATAGCAGTAGTATCTGCCGCTGCGTCTTCCTCGCGTTACTTCCAGGCCAAAATAGGAGAGGAAGGTCGCAAGAGTAAACAACCGTATGGTCACGTCAGTAGATTTTTCCACTCGACTGAACCCAATCGCTGTTGTCGTTTCCTTTCCGACAGAGATTCCTTTTTCTTCCATGCGAGTGATGAGTTCTTCTCCAGACGTACCCATGTTACCCTGTATGATGAACTCTTTTTCGAATTGAGGTTCTGAATTCTGATTTCCTTGATTCTTCATAATTTCCTTCCGTTTTTTCGTTTTTGGTTTGACTGTGTATTCTGCTAGTTCATTTTATCTTGTCGCTCAAGCCACTCCGTTTCGGGTATCCACTTGAAGAGAAGTTTATGCCCTTTCCCCTCCGTGTATTCGAAGGTTAGAAGCGTGAGTAATCGGTGGCCAGGATTGAGCGTTACCTCAAAGATGTACTTGGTGATATCGGCTTGAAGGTTCGGAAGCGAGAGAACCCGCTTGGGTCCCTTCCCCTTGCGGTAGCCGCCTATGGTGTAGTCACGGCCCCGACGTAACCCAGCTTCCTCATTAAGCTCGCGCTCGAGAGCGTACTCGATGCCTTCATCCTCACCGTCTTCATCTTTACCGACCTTCCCTCCGGGAAGATTCGCGACGGCAAGGTTCCGATTATCTTTTCCGTAGCGCTTCTCGTACCCTACGATCAAGACCTCTCCCCGCTCGTTTTTGATAAGAGCGCGGACCGTCGTAAGAACGAGGGCGATTCCGATTTTGTCTATCCGGAGCGCCCCTTCTCCATTTTGAAGCGGTTTGAGGAGGCGGTGAACATCGGCCCGGCCTTCAGTGCCCCACTCGCTCATGTCCACCTTGAACATCTGGAGGATGCTCGTGAGTTGTTCTGGAGTTATCGTTAATCTATTCATCTGTTCTGCCTTTCCGTATAGACGAAAATAGCCCGCGGTAGAAGCGGACTTTTCCTTTTTTCATTCAGCTGGACTCATCGCCACAGCTAGGCCTTTATGTCTTATATATTAGGTCACACTCGCTGAGGGCGGGTGGACCAACCAAACTTACTTTTTCAAGACGACCTAACTAATATATACCCAATACACCCTGTTTGTCAACAACGTGTATAAGGCCATCCACTTTTGCACTCCCGACCTCCGGCTAGTTGGTAACGAGGCAATGATAGCATGTAGGCGACAGGTGAAAGTTTGTTCCCGAAGGCGAAGTGCACCCGCTCGGTGTTGTAGAACGCGAGGTAGTCCATGAGCTTTCGGTTGAAAGCTTCGGTATCAAGGAGGAGATTGGCGTGGTAATCAACGAATTCCTCTTGAATGGTCCGATTGAACCGTTCCATGTGGGCGTTCATCTTCGGCGTCTTCGGGTAGGTGTGGTAATGCACAAGGTGCCGTCGCCGGAGTTCTTCGTCGAACTTTTTCTTGAACTCCGAGCCGTTGTCGGTCAGCACGAACGTCATGCGGTACGGAAATACCTTCCGACAGAGATCAAAGAACTCTTTTGCGGCGAGTGATGCGTGAGAGGAGGTAGCCCACGCAAACGCAAAGCGGGTGTGGATGTCCTCGAAGGTGATGATGTATCTGCGTACACCAAAAACGAATCGTTCAATGGTGTCGAGCGCCACGAGGTGTCCGGCGTACTTCGTCTTGAAGTCTTTGGGTTTACGAAGGACTTTCTGGCGGTTTGCTTTGACGATGCGTCCGGTGCCAGTTACTTTCTGCGGGTACACTCGAAGACCTCCACAGTCTTTGATGAGCCGTCCGATGGTGCGAGGTCGGGGACATTCGAGCTTCCGTGCGGTGCAGAAAGGAAGAAGGAGCGGGTAGAGCTTCTCCTTGCCGAGATTCGGGTGTTCTCCTCGAAGTCGCCGTAGCTCCTCTAGGATGCGGATGTCCCAGAGACGCTTACGTTTCTTTTTTGGAGCTTTGTTGCCGCTATTGAGAGCTTCCAACTTACCCTGACCTGCTTTGAGCTTCGCTCGCCACAAGTAGAGGGTGCGTTTCTTGACTCCAAAGGCTTCCTCGGTGGCTTCGGTGCCGTGCTTGTCCCAAAAGGCGAGTATCCTGACCCTCTCCTTTGCTTGTTCGGTAATCATATACCGGAAGCGTATCACCCTCTCCCACGTGCTGATGAACCCCCTTGTCCCCTTAAATTTGTTGAAAATCCTCACTGCTTTGGAGAGACCAAAGAGTGCAATATGTATCTGGCCTTATGCACAACGCGATTAAGTACTAATCAAACCGATACTAATCTGCAAATGCATACGAATCCGAAAATCCTATTGGTAAGCATTGGTAGAATTAGTTCATTCGAAGATTTGTACTTGTCTCCTGCGCTTCAGTTTCCACTCGTTGATGTTCGCTTGATGGCCGGAGAGGAGAATTTTGGGGACGCGAAGTTTTTTACCCTTGTACTCAAATACCTCGGGGCGGGTATAGACATCGGGGCTGGCGATACGACTTTCTTCGCGAGAATTAAAGTCGCCGAGCACGCCTTCCACCTGTCGCGCAATCACGTCAATCATCAGCATCGCCGGCAGTTCCCCGCCGGTCAGCACAAACGGCCCGACCGACACTTCTTCCAGACTTATTTGCGGCATTCGCATTCCCCCTCTGATTCGCATTAAGCTCACTGCTTTCTTCACCCGCGCGTCTATCCCCTCGTACCGTCCACAGATAATGATGAGGTCTTTCTGTTTCGCGTACTTTACTCCGCTTTCGTTGGTAAATTGTTTTCCACTCGGACTTAACCAGATAATTTTTGCACTTGCCCCAGTCTTGTCATTCCCGCGGAGGCGGGAATCCAGTTTTGCTTTTCTGGATCCCTGCTTCCGCAGGGATGACAGAACCGCCTTTTCAACCGCTTTAATGACGGGTTCTGCCTGGATAACCATCCCCGGACCGCCACCGTACGGTGCGCGGTCTATGCGTTTGTGTTTATCTTCAGTGAAATCACGCGGGTTGTAAAACTTCACCAATATCTTTTTATCTTCAATGGCACGCTTCAAAATGGACTCCCCGAGGTAGGAATCAAACGCGTGTGGGAATAAGGTTATGATGTGGAAAGTCATAGCATCCCGAGCGCACGCCAAATGTCGTCCTCACTTTTACCAAAATTGAGAATTTGCTTGAAAATGTGTTGATTTGCCTGTTTATAAAGGTTTTTCTGAACAGTCGCAATCAGGCTCTTAATATCCTCACGATTCTGGTTATTCGGGTCGCGTATCGTACAATGCGAAGTGCCTCCACTGCTTGCCGCAACAGAGAGTCCTAGCTTTTCAGCCGCCTTCATCCATTCTTGTGGCCGCTTGACGTTATTCAACTGCACCCACAGTTGTTTCCTTTTGATCCGCTCCTCCGGCATTATGATTCTGGTCAATTAAATACTCAAAACTAAACGGGGATGCAACTGATCTTTTATCAATTTTTATATTGAAAGCGACAAAAATAGCATCTCGTATTTGAGACTCTATTTCAATTGCGGTGGGGCTTGGGTTAGTATTGCCCGTGATAATCCCTTTCGCTTCATTGCATTGGGCAAGCCATCCTTCGGTATCTTTTTTCACCCTGAAAGTCAAACCGCCAATTTTTTGAATTTCCTGCATAACCCGCACCTTTTCCTCCAAAGAAATGTCTGGGTTATTCCCAAACAAACTGGCAAATGTATACTGAACCTTATTTCCCATAGTGTTTGCTTTTATAGTAAGCTACCTGTTATATAATAGCCGTTGACGGGTAGAAATGCACTAGCTTACCCATGATGATACAAATGTCAATGCATTGTCAAGTGCAATCGGCCTGTATGCCCAATGGCACGCTTCAAAATGGACTCCCCGAGATAGGAGTCAAAGGCGTGGGGAAACAATGTCACAATATGAAAGTTCATAACCTAACAAACTACACTGTCTGTCAACAAAAGACAAGAAAAAGAAAACCGCCCCCGAAAGAGCGGCTGAAAGGTTAGAAAGTTGCGACGGTTAGGAAACCGCGATAACAGAATAGACCCTTTTCTCAAAAGCGTTGGGGGTCGCAAGCAAGTTTCTGGCAACATGGATAGCGCCTAAGGCGTATGGCCTCAATCCGTGTACCCTCGTTCTGACTTCAACTTCAAGGTCCGGGAAACGCCATGTAATCCAGTGGTAGCCGTGACGATTCAGATGCTCTGTCGAAACGCCGAGTTGTTGCTGTAGCGCCGGAGCACGAATTGAACGTATCTTCTCTTTTTTCACACCAACAGCATCAGCAAATGTAGATGCGGTACCGGGAACCGAAGTCTTGCTCTCCTGATGAGATTCCGCCACATCGGCTTCCTGAAACCCGCCTATGGATTCAAAGCCTTGATGCATACCCTTGACCCAGCCAAAGAGGCGAACTATCGGCAGGGCGAGATTGGGCGCGTCCACCACCACCGTGTTCACTTTGCCGGGAAGTTGCATTCCTGTTGAAGCCTGAATGAGAGGGATGCTTCGTTCCTCACAAAAACGGAGCACGTCGGGCAAAATCGTCCCAGTTTTGCTACAATGAACCGCGACTGATTCGGGAACAGGTGTGGCTGTTGCATCAAAGAGGGCGTAACTGATTGAAAGGTCTTGACAAGCGGTGACAATAGCTTGTGCCAAAGCCCCACGACCGGCAATGATAAGGTGCATACTGAATCTCTTTCGTTTAAGGTTAGACTGAATTCCTCTACACACTACGTCTATAAGCAAGAATGTCAAGACAACACAAAGTAACCCCTCACGCTCGTCTGTATCTCCCCTAGCAAGGGGAGCACGCGCCTCTTTGGCGAGGAGGGGTGTTCTGTAACAACCCCCGGCGCATAAGAATGCGTCCGCCCCCTTTGATAAGGGGGATGTTAAGAGTGTGAGGGGTTACAACACAAAACCGCCCTCGGGCGGTTTTGTGTTTTAATTTTGTCTTACCTATAAGCTAACAGCTAGAACCTAAAAGCTATATCTTCAAGTCTTCCATCGCCTCATCCACGCTCTTCGTGGCCGAGCGCTCCGGGCGGGTTCCCCCTTCCGGCTCGTTGATTTTGAGATTAACGCGCGCGTTGTTCTTCATACCGACGACGCGGAGAAGTGTCCGGATGGCTTTGGCGGTATTGCCCGAGCGACCGATAACTTTGCCCATGTCTACCGGACTGATTGAGAGCGTAAGGAGAACTCCCATCTCATCGACGGTGCGGTTGATTTTGACATCATCCGGAGCGTCTACAAGCGCCTTCACGACATACTCCAAAAACGCGACATCACTTTCTTGTGCCATATACTTTTTGCTTTGCTAAAAATCCTGATAATTCCTTCTTACTGTACGACCTTGTACAAAATACTACTACGATTACTCCGTCTTCGCAACAGGAGCTTCAGCCGCTTTCTCTATTGTTGATTCAGCTTTCACTTCCTCCTTTCCGCCAGAGGCGGACCCGCCTTGAGCGGGCTTTTCTTCCGCTTTAACTTTCGCTTTAATCGGAGTTCGTCTCGGGAGGACGTTTATCTTCTTCCCTGCGATGATTTTCTCGTGCACAAGGTAGTTGTGCATCGTTCCGGACGGTTGCGCACCCTTGGAAATCCAGTATTTGACGCGTTCGGCATCCACCGTCTTCTCGTTTGTCTTGAGGTTGAAAGAGCCAAGCACTTCATGGAATTTGCCGCTCTTGGTTGAGTTTTTTGAGTCGGTCAAAACCACCCGGAAAATCGGGATGTGTTTGCGAGCAACGCGTTGTAGTCGAATCATTAACATACCTTGTGCGAGCTATCATAGCAGTCTTTATGAAAAAGTCAAAAAATGGCCAGTATGCTATAGTAGCCACGTGAAAAACAGACGATTCCCAAAAAAGCCCCTGGATTCCCGCTTCCGCGGGAATGACAGAAAGAAAGGGGAAAGCCATGGAAGCATCCGCGGTGTTTTAAGCGTGAATTCACGCGCGGTTGGGTTTATTGAGGATGAAAAGCATGGGGAGGACGTGATGGTAGAAACACCGAATCTTGCTACGGCACTAAACCGCGACGAAGTGGAAGTTCTGCCACTTAAAGGAAAAGTACGCGGGCGCCGGACAGGAAAAGTGGTGCGGATTATCACACGGGCAAAGATGCGTTTCGTTGGGACGATTGAGGAAAGCGGAACGCGCCTCATACTGAATCCTGATGACTTCCGAATGTACGCGCCTATCGTTATCCCGCGCCCTCCCAAGGAGGCACAGAAAGGATTGAAGGCTCTTGCCGAGATTACGGAATGGAAAGACGGCGCAGAACCGCAGGGTGCGATTCTGAAAGTTATCGGGAAAAAAGGAGAGCACGAGGTGGAAATGGAGTGCATTATACTTGAGCGCGGATTTGAAAGTGCGTTCCCGCGCGACGTGGAAGCCGAGGCGGAACACATCGCCGAAGAGGCAAAGGCCCTGAATCAAGTTCGGGGCTCGCCGATTCCTGCTTCGGAAATCAGGAATCGGCGAGACTTCCGCACCACTACCCTGTTCACCATTGACCCCGCGAACGCGAAAGACTTTGATGATGCGCTCTCTTTCCGAAAATTTTCTGATTCCGAAGTTAAGGATAAAGGATTAAAGATTAATGGTTCTCTCTACGAAGTAGGAGTTCATATCGCCGATGTTTCCCACTATGTCCGCGAAGGTACCGCGCTTGACCGCGAAGCGAGGGAACGCGGAACGTCGGTGTACCTTGTGGACCGTACCATTCCGATGCTTCCCCACGCGCTTTCTAACGACCTCTGTTCGCTGAACCCCGATGTGGACCGTCTCGCCTTTTCCGCCGTCTTCGAGATGGACGGCAACGGGCAGGTACACAATCGTTGGTTTGGGAAAGGGGTCATTCATTCGCAGAAGCGATTTACCTACGAAACCGCGCAGGAATCTATTGATAAGGGTGGGGTTCTTGCCGAAGAGCTTCGCACGCTGAACACCATCGCGAAAAAGCTCCGCACACAAAAGACAAAAGAAGGCGCGATTGACTTTGAACAAGACGAGGTGGGTTTTGAGCTTGACGAGACCGGCCGTCCTATCCGCGTGTTCAAGAAAAAGCGCTTGGATACCCATAAACTGATTGAGGAGTTTATGCTTCTCGCCAACCGCGAAGTCGCTTTCTTTTTTCATCAGG
>Ga0075991_116_pt1 | contig 13675 bp, 15 predicted proteins | sample RifGroA2_FD_68061 | JGI IMG/M metagenome (GOLD analysis project Ga0075991, IMG submission 68061) | Parcubacteria bacterium GW2011_GWA2_49_9
ATATCATCAAAGGCGCGAAGCATACGTTCATAGAGCCGAAGCATTTAGAAGAGATAGCACTATTATTCAATAAGTGGATGCAAAAATATGTCAGAAGGTAACGTTGAAAGAAAAGATGACGGCGTAGACCGCCAACAAAGAGATATGGCAAACGACCGGGTGATGAGGGCTCTCAACCAAGGACTTGACCTTGATCAAATGGTCGAAGATGGAGACATCTGCGAGCCCCAACTGTCAGAAGTTCGCGAGATGGTTAGACTCCAGCTCGAGAAGATCGCGAGCGAAAAACCTGCGAGAGAAGCCGAGCAGGAGGCTCGGAATGTCTTCCGGGCATGGTTCGCGTCGGTGGCGGAGGAATTCACTGCCGAAGACGAGGACGGAGGTAGCTCCGTCCGGTTACGGGTACCGATTGGGAAAACCCTTGAGGGGTGTCACACGGAGAACGAGTATGTGCGGCATGTACTCGAAAAAGAGTAGAGTTTTTTTCAGGTGGTTGTTGGTCCCACATAAAAGACCTTCAGGACACCAAAAACTGCTCCTTGATGCCCTTCCTGGTCACAAGGAACTGCATATCATCAAAGGCGCGAAGCATACGTTCATAGAGCCGAAGCATTTAGAAGAGATAGCACTATTATTCAATAAGTGGATGCAAAAATATATCTGCAATTTCCCGAACCGACAAATGAAAAAGAATCCACAACCTCACCGGATGCCGATTCCGTAGAAAGAATTACAGAAGACGTACGTGATAGTTTATCTTTGGCACTTGAGGAGCTTCACAATTTTGAGTTCGCAAAAAGGGCACATAACCCTGCCGAGATGGAAAGAGAGGCGTGGAAATGTCTCAACAACTTTGCCACTGTTGTGGGGACAATAGAGTTAATCCTCCACCATCCGGCTGATAGAGACAAAGTACTAAAGGACATGTCAGTTTACTTTGATTGTTTAGAAGTGGTTGAAGGAATCAAAAAGCATGATTTTATCGGAATGTTTGATGAGCGGTCAAAATCATATATAAGGCCAACGATACATCATCCCGTGGAGGGTTTCTTGGAAACACTTGCGGGTTGTTTGATTCGAGCGGATATCTATTTAGCGTCTAGTAAACGTGCAGACATACCGGCAAAGTATGAATCATAATGACCTCAAGAAGAAATCCCGATGCTCCTGTCGGGACTCCGACTTCGCAAAGCGAATGTCGGAGATGACTCCCGAGCAGTACCGCGTGACGCAGGAGAAAGGGACGGAGGCGCCATTCACGGGGAAGTTCGTGGACCATCACGAAAAGGGAATGTACACGTGCGTCGTGTGCGGGACGCCGCTTTTCCCGTCGGACACCAAATTTGAATCGGGAACCGGCTGGCCGAGTTTTGATACGGCGATTCCGGGAGCCGTTACGTTTAAGGATGATATGGACTTGGGTACAAGGCGAACTGAAATTACCTGCACCAACTGTGGCGCGCATCTCGGACACATGTTTGATGATGGTCCAACGGAAACGGGTAAGCGGTACTGCACCAATTCTTGCGCACTGGATTTTAAGGCGGAAAAGCAGAGGTCTTAATTCTCCCTTTTCTAAAGGGAGCACTGCTTTCTTAAGCAGGAGGGATTTTTTTAAATCCTCCGCCTCGCAGACTCGGCACCTCCTTTAGAAAAGGAGGAATAAGAGTTCATTCTCTAATTAATGTTTATGCCAATTATCGTCAAAGCAATGCTCATCGTGCGGAATGGAGACAAACTCCTGTTTTCACGTGGGTTTGATACGGTGAAGAGAGAGGCGTTCCTCCGTCCGCTTGGCGGACATGTTGAATTCGGGGAAACGGGAGCGAAAACCATCCGACGTGAAATGAAAGAAGAAGTGGGGTGTGACGCGTTGGAGGTGCGATTTGTGTCGGTGCTTGAAAATGTGTTCACGTACAACGGCAAGCAAGGACACGAAATCGTACTGGTGTATGAAGGGGAACTCGCGGATGAATCTCTCTATCGCAAAAATACGTTTACGTTTATGGAAGGAGAACGCGAAACCGAAGCGGGTTGGTATTCAAAAGAAGACGTCGCGAAAGAAGGTATCCCCGTCTTCCCGCCGTTTCCGTATTTCGGGAACTAAAACAGAGGCACATAGCACATTCCAACATTCTCAAGAATGTTGGAATGTTATCGTGCATCCATTATAGGCTAATTCGTGCGAATTAGCCTATAAGGGATGCACACGCTATTCGCCAATTCGCGCGAATTGGCGAATAGATTTTGCGTTATACTGGCGTGATGAGAATTATCGCTCACTTGGATATGGACGCTTTCTTCGCTTCGGTGGAAGAGCGGGAGAGGCCGTACCTTAAAGGCCAGCCGATTGCCGTGGGGGCGGACCCGCAGGGTGGGAAAGGGCGTGGGGTTATTTCCACAGCGAACTATCCGGCTCGCGCGTATGGTATCAAAAGTGCGACACCGATTCGCAAGGCGTGGGAGCTTTCGGAGGCGGCGAGAAAAAAAGGTCTGCCGCCTGTCGTATTTATCTCGTCGGGATTTCGGAAATACAGCGAGACATCAAAACGGATTATGGAGATTATCGTCACGTATCTTCAGAAGCACTCTCCTTGTGTTCCTTCGCAAAGTCTTTTACCTTTCGCCACCCCCTCTGCCTTCGGCATCTCCCCCTCTAAAGAGGGGGAGAGGGATGTTGCACTTGAACAGGTGTCGGTGGACGAATGTTATTTTGACCTTTCATTCGCAGGGAGTTTTGGAAAAGCAGAAAAAATAGCGGAAAAGATTAAGAAAAATATCCTCAAAAAAGAAAAGCTTTCCTCGTCCATCGGTATCGGCCCCAATAAACTTATCGCGAAGATAGCGTCTGATTTTCAAAAACCGAATGGTCTCACGGTGATACTACCGGAAGAAGTTCTGAAGTTTCTGGAACCGCTTTCGGTGCGGAAAATCCCCGGGGTAGGGCCGAAAGCAGAGGAGAAATTGGCTCGGCTTCGTGTTCGTACTATCGCCGACGGGCGAAAGCTTAGCGAGGAGAGACTAAAGGGAATTTTGGGGAAATGGGGAAGCGAGCTGTACCGAAAACTGCGAGGTGAAGATGATTCACCAGTTGTTGTGGAAGCACCCCCCGCGAAATCAATCGGAGAGCAAGAAACGCTTTCCGAAGACTCACTTTCTATGAAAGTTCTCCTGCCGTATGTGGAGCGACAGGCGAAAAATCTGATTGGGTACATGGCGAAAGAGGGTTTCAAGACGTTTCGGACGATTGTGCTTACGGTCCGTTTTGCGGACTTTGAAACTGTTTCCCGCTCTCGGACACTACCGGAACCAACGGGGAGCGCGGAGACACTCCGCAGGAATGTTACGCAGATGTTTTTCCCGTTTCTCGACCGGCAGGAGAATCCGCGGAAGAAAAAAATCAGACTGGTTGGTGTGCGCATAGAAAAGCTCGGCTAATTTGTTATACTCTAGAGCAATGAACCCCCGGCGGAAAAAAGCGGTCAAACAGATACTTTTTGGAGTCATTCTTCTCGTGATAGCTGGAGTGTCGTACTTCCTTGGTGGCAAAAACAGCGTATTGGTTTCAACCTTTTCCGAATGTGCCGATGCGGGCAATCCGGTGATGGAAAGTTATCCACGTCAGTGCAGGACAAAAGACGGGCAAACATTTAAAGAAGATATCGGCAATGAATTGGAGAAGGACGACCTCATTCGAATTGCGGAACCAAGACCGAATGCAGTGATAACAAGTCCGCTCAAGATTTCCGGTATGGCGCGGGGAAATTGGTTTTTTGAGGCGAGTTTTCCCGTTAAGCTTTTTGATGGGAACGGAGAAATTATTGCACGTGGGGTCGCTACTGCGAAAAGTAATTGGATGACTTCCGAATTCGTGCCATTTGAAGCAACGCTTTCATTTACCGTACCGATTATGACAGCGGGCACACTTGTCTTAGACAAAGACAATCCGTCAGATCTTCCCGAAAACGATGATGTGCTTCGGGTGCCTATTCTTTTTAGGTAGCAAAATGCGCGCCCTCCAAATTGCGCGCATACCGTATCGTCTCTTGAACGGGACAAAGTACAAAGTTGACTGAACAACTTTATGTCAATGAGCCAAAGACGCCACGGATTGCCTATGTTACAATTTTTGCTCTTACAGTTCAAGTCCGCTAGTATAAGAGATCGGTGACAGGGTATTGTATAAAAGCAGTCGCCTCTTCGGCGACCCGCCGGAGAGGCGGGTATGCGGCCTGTATTTTTAAATATCGGGGTGTCGTATAGTGGTAGTACGCATGCATGGGGTGCATGCAGTCCGAGTTCGATTCTCGGCACCCCGACACAGAATATTCTCTTCCTATGTTACTCGTCTACACAAAATCCGGATGCCCATGGTGCAGAGATGTGCTTGATTTTTTGCGTGAGAAGGAGGTGGTGTTTGAGGAGCGGGAGGTGCGGGGGAACGCGCAGTGGTTTGATGAAATGGTGAAAAAGAGCGGGCAAAGTAAAGCCCCAACGCTTGACCTCATGGGCGAAATCCTTGCCGATACGGATAGGGATGCGGTAGAATTATGGTTGCGAGGAAAAGGATTAATATCTTAACGCAAGGTATTTCAATATATTTCCACGTATTTCAATTTATTTCAGAAATAGATAGAAATATGCTTCGCGAAATACAGTTGAAATAAGGTAGCAATATACTTATGCAACATTTCATTTGTACCGGCGGCTGCGACGGAGAGTCAAGTACTCCCGGCGTGTGTCAAGCCGAAGATTGTAAAAAAGAAGGAGAAGCGCTCACTCCCTGTAACTGCGAGGACGGTCTGCACGGAGAAGTAGTGGAGAAAAAAGACGAGGATGAAGATTAATCTTTAATCCTTTATCTTTTATCCTTAACGTAACTAATTCTGTAGTGGTTAAAGATTAATGATTAAAGATTTTGGATTCGCTGAATTTCTCAATTCAGCGAGTGTCTTTCAACCCCAAACTGACGGGAACCCCGATAAGCATCACCGCTCCCAGCGCAACGAACATATACTGAATCGGCAGAAAGGAGAGAAGAATGGTGGTGGCAACCGGCGCGATGGCGCCGGCGACGGGGCGGAGAGCACGCATTAAACCAACAACTTGCGCGTCTCCCGCGCGGATTTTTTTGAAAAAATAGGTTTCGGTCATGATTTCCACCATGGCGGCGCCGACGCGTGTGGTGAACAGGATGAGCGCGAACAGAACGAATGTGGGTATGGTCATAAACGAAATAACGGTTGTAGAAAGCGCGATAATCGCGAATCCAGCAACCAAGAGCTCTTTTTCGCCCAGCACTTTATCCGCAAGTCTTCCGAGGGGGGCTTCAAGAAGGAGAAAGGGAACTAACATGATGGAAAACATGATACCCAGTTCCTTCCACGCAAAGCCGAGGTGCTCATGCAGATAGATAGGTGTATAGATAGTCATAACCGTGAAGAAGAAATAGAGAAGGAACGAAGCCCAAAAGATTTGTCGGAGGTCCTTATCGTGCCACACCTTCTTGACCCCCTCCGTGAAATGGACGGTCCGGTAAAGCGGGTCTTTGAACTGTTCCAGCCGCCGAGCGAAAATAAAAAGTGACGGGATGAAGAGAGCGGCCGCGACAATATAGACGCGCCAGTACCCGTCTCCGATAAGGAGGACAGACGAGAGGGCGGGGGCGATAACCCACGCGATGTTCGCCGAAGTGAGATAGAGACCCCGTATGCTTCCGGTGTCGGTATCCTTTGAATAGCCTTCAACAATAAGGTCAAGGTCAAAATAAATAAGCGAAATAAGCACGGAGCTTAGTATGAACAACGTGACGATGACTGCGGGTTGGTTTGATGCGGCAATACCGATAAGGCAGGCAATCTCACCGGCGATAAAAAAGACCGTGGTGAAATAATCACCGACCGCTTTCAGCATGCGCGGGATCGTGATAAGCGCGACTATGGTGAGCAAGGAGGAAATCGTGAAAATGAGTCCGACAAACCGTTCCGGGACGAGGGAGGCAAGAAACGTTGAGTTTACGTACACCGGAAGTGCCACGTGGAGCGTGTAGAAAAAGGAAAGGAGGTAGACGGAAAAGAGGGCGGTTTTACTGAATCGGCGAAACGATGCGAATGACATGGAAGTATTATAGCTTGTTTGGCAAAAAGGTAACAAAAGAACCTCCACCATCGGTGTAACTCCTCACACTCGTCTGTATCTCCCCTAGCAAGGGGAGCACTCCGACGTTACGTCGGAGGAGGGGTGTTCTGTAACATCCCCCGGCGCATAAGAATGCGTCCACCCCCTTTGATAAGGGGGATGTTAAGAGAGTGTGAGGGGTTACCCATCGGTCTATTGACGTCATACTCCTTTTACTTTAGAGTGGTGGCAGACAAAAACAAAGCACCTCAAACCCAAGGAAACGCGATGAAGACTAGCGACAAAGCAAATTCAAGACAAACACAGAAATTTGAAGAGTTGTGGGATGAACTCCTAACGAAGTCACCGAGTCCCGACCATTTTCTCCATCTGGCTCGCGTGGTATTGCCCCTGCAAGAGCGGGCGTGGAAAAAATGGGTAGAGACGAATCCAAGTGAATCCACGCTTTCGCATCTGCTCCGTGCTGACCGCGTGGACGAGTACAGGCACATGAGGAAACTTATCGGGCAAGTTCTCATCAAGAACTATCCGAAAAAAGACGTACTCCTCTCTGTGCTAAAGGAGGTTCCTGAATTTCAAACCGAAGTTGTGGAGGCGCTATGTCTCCATGTGCCGAACAAGCATGAGATTTGGGAATACGTCATTACGCGGATTGACAATGCAGTTCTGCAGGAAAGGACGGCGAGGATATACCTCGCTCAGCAACTCCCCAACAGCTCCCTCTGCGTCATTATTTCGCGTGTCCCCGCCCTAAGAGAAGAGGCAGGGAGAAAACTCCTTTTGCAACACCCGGCTGGAGAGGAACCCGTCGTTATCATGCGCGATGTTCCTGCGCTTGCCCAGCAAGCATGGGAAATGGTGAAGCGCGAAGGGGATGTGAATGCTCTTGTCTCTGTGGTGGGACAGGTACCCATGTATAAACACTTGGCCGGGAAGTTGCTCATTGCGAAAACATTTGAGGCGTCACGGGAATTTTACAGCACGCTCTTTCAAGTCGTGAAGCATGTTCCTGAACTCCGAGAGGAGGTTTGGGAGAAACTCACGACCATCACTCTGCCTAACGAGTGGCTTGAGGCCATTGCCGGCGAAGCGCCAGAACTTGCAGAGCGCGTGCTCGCGCTCCGTACAACACCGGAACGTACCGTGGATGTCATTATGTCGGAGATATTCAACGCCAATACCTGCGGGTAAGTCTTGCACTCGCTTTCGTTACACAATGCCCGCGCACCCTGTTGCGCGGCATTTTCTTTTTTGGAGAAAAATCTTCTGACCAGCCGTAGTTTGCGAAAAACTACAGATGTCTTCCTCTAGGAAAAACAGCGTGGTTTTGCTGAATCGGCGAAACGATGCGAATGACATGGGGATAGTATACCCTCACACCAAACAACAGGGAATGTTTACTGGGTGGGGGTGAACCGTAGTGTCATTCCCTTGAAAATACAATTTTGCTTGACAGCACACTACCACAATGTTTATATGATTCGGTACGCCAGCTCTTAATTAAAGGTGTACTTCCGCTAAGTGAATGACTTAGTTCCTTGACAATGTTTCGCTATGGAACCAAAACGATACGGACCAGAAAAACTTCCTCGGTCACTTTCAGAAGCGACGGAGAGAATTAGGGTCCTCGGTGCAGATATTCACGAAATCAACAAACAACTTCGTGACAATATCACTCGGAATGGATTTCCGGGAAGTGAAGAGTGGCGAGTTTCTGCTCACGCGGCTAAACGCTTTATGGAGCAGGAGAAGTCATTTTTGGAGGATTGGAAGAAGAAACAACACTTGACCAAGGTCATTACTGATGGGGGCCTAGACGTCGATAGTGAATATGAAGTGATGTTTAACCAAAATAATCCGCCACCTGACATTACCGTGGCCGAAGAACGTCGGCTCGTGCTTACAGAACTCAAGCGAAAGTGTGAAGCACTTTTTGGGGAGCTTAAGTCAAAGTCAATTGAACTTGGAGCAAAGCCCCCACTCTCCTATTTTCAGACTCGCCAAAAGGTCGTCGCTCTGAAAGGACAGGCGGAGACTGAAATAAGCTTTCTCTCACTCTGGATCAAACGGAAGCACTCCGAAAAAGATACTGGTGAAGTCGGCATGGATTCCCCTGAAGAAATGCTTCGGGTGCTGGTACTCATCATTGCCAAACAAATTGAGGCAGGCAAGTGGTTGGACCAAGAAGATTTTCGCGTCTTTTCAAAGATTCAGACGTGGGTTGAACACCACTAGCACATCTCAACATCCTACACAGCGCATACATTCGTGTCTGCGTTTCTTCTTTGAATCAGATTAGATTCCCACATAGTCTACGATAGTCTACGACTACAGGCTTACTCCGCTTCTGCTCCGCCGCGGGAATGGTAAAAGAAAGTGAAGAATAAAATCCTCCGGTGCATCAGAATGCACCACCTCCTATTACAAAGGAGGAATAAGAAACACCACCCCCCTCCCTATCTCCCCCTCAACTGAGGTGGAGGAAAGGAAAAAACAACCCCCGCCTCCGAAGACGGAGGCACCCCCTTTACTAAGGGGGATTACACCCCCAATAACACGGGGATGACAATCGGCCGTTTTGCGGTTTTTTGGAAAAGGAAACGAGAGACGGTTTTTCCTTCTGGATCCCGCATCATAGTCTACGACTACTCCGCTACTGCTCCGGTGCGGGATGACGGATGCCGTTTATACGCCAAGTAATACGGGTATAACAATTGGGCGCTTTGCAGTTTTCTGAAACAAAAATCGAGAAACGGCATCCGTCAGTTGCTCCTTTACATACTCAAAGTTAATCGGGTGCATGCCTTGCGTTGTATCCTCAATCGTCTTCTTGATGATGATACGCGTTTGATGCAGGAGGTCCTGTGATTCACGAAGGTATACGAATCCGCGGGAGATAATGTCGGGAGATTTCTTCAACTTGCCGTTTGACGAGTTGATGCTTGCGATAATCACAAACATTCCTTCCTCGGCCAGCATCTGGCGGTCGCGAAGCACCACTTCCTGCATATCACCGACCGCGAAGCCGTCAACCATCAGCGGGCCGTTCGGCGCTTTCTCTTTTAACGCCACGATTTTCTTTCCTCCTTCTTGTATCTCGATAATCATCGAGTTATCAGGAATCACGATATGTTGCTTCGGGGTGCCTGTATCGTGCGCGAGTTCCGCGTGGAGCCGAAGCATATAATGCGTTCCGTGAATCGGAATAAAGAATTTCGATTTGATTTTCTTATGGAGCCATTCCATCTCTCCGCGGTTTCCGTGTCCGGTGGAATGAATATAGACTTCGGACGTTCGATAATGGATGATTTTCGTGCCATTTCGCGCGATGTTGTCCTTGAGGTCCTGAACAGCTTTTTCATTGCCGGGTATGATAGAAGAGGAAAGGAGCACGGTGTCGTTTTCGGACAGACGGAGTTGTTTGTGACTCTTGTTGGCGAGTCTTGTGAGAGCAGCGAACTCATCGCCTTGAGCACCTGTCGCGAGTACGATGATTCGGTCCGGAGGATAATTCGCGATTTCCGTCGAGGGGACGATGGTGTCATCTTTTACTTTAATCAGGCCGGCGAGAATACAAATATCCACGTTGTTCTTCATACTCCTGCCCTCAATAACTACTTTCTTGTTACACTTCTCCGCCGCCTCAATGATGCGCCCGATGCGGACGATGTGAGACGCGAACATGGAAATGATAAGGCGTGTTTTAGTGGTGCGGACGATTTCCGCGAGATTTTCGCCTACCAACCGTTCAGGTGTAGAGAAGCCCGGATTATCTACGTTCGTTGAGTCGGTGAGAAGGAGAAGGGTGTTGTCCTTCGCGAACGGCGCGTACACTGCCTCTTCTTCTTCAGTCGGTACTCCATCCACATGGTCAAGTTTATAGTCACCCGGTGTGACGATGTTTCCGTACGGAGTTTCGATAATAATACCCATACAGTCGGGGATGGAGTGGGTAACGCCGAAAAAGCGAACCGAGAGGTCTCCAAATTTCACACGGTTATTTCCCTCCACGATTTTAATATCAAGCGGAGGCAGATGAGGAAACTCTTCCTGGCGTTTCTTAATAATCAGTGCGGTAAGATTTCGCGTGTACATCGGCGGGTTGCCGATTCGGTTCATAAGGTAGGGGATACCGCCGATGTGGTCGAGGTGTCCGTGAGTCACGAGAACCGCGCGGATTTTGTCTTTTCGTTCTTCGAGATATTTGGTATTCGGCAGAATGAAGTCGATGCCGGGAGTTTTCGCGTCGTTAAACTGCAGTCCCATATCGATAACGATAATGTCGTTTCGGAATTCAATGAGCGTCATATTGCGTCCCACTTCTTCGACGCCTCCGAGGCAGATGACACGCACTGTATCTTCTCGTAAGGGCGGAATGGGAGCTGATTTCTTGTTGTGCGTTTCTCCACGGTCACTCGTGTTTCCTGTGTGGTGACCTCGCGGAGTGCCTGCGGAGGGATGCATTCCCGAACGGCGTTCAGGAGGACGTCCTCCTGTTCCGAGGGGACGAGCAGCGGGTCGTCGGATTGGTGAGAAGCTTCGTGCTCCTCCCACTCGCGGTGTAAGACGTGAAGGGGTGGCGGAGGGAAATGCTCCCGGGCGCGTGTCCGAGAACCGTTCGCGACGTTCAAAACGGTTTCTTCCGGCATAGGTCTTTGGGATACCGGTACTACTTGCTCTGTGCGGCACGCCGAATCTCTGGCCGACCGGTGCCGCGGGGCTTTTAGCTGCTCCGATTGCCCCATGGTGGGGAGGGGCGATATACACGCGCTCCCGTCCCGTCCTGCGGTTGTTTCTGTTGTGTCGTTGGGGTTCCATGATTGATTTTCTTGAGCGGAGCGATTAGAAAATCATCACCCTGTTAAATCCGCCGTAGGCGGGCGCCGCTTTGTGGCGATTTAACAGGGTAACGAAAGTATGTTTCGCCTGCCCGTTATTTTCTGTTAAGTTATTACCCTGTTAAATAAGATTTGAGCCGATTATGTAGAAACATTTTGCCGTAATATGTTTTGAAATATCGTTCTCGTCGCAGAGCGTCCTTTTTGTTTACACATGCTTCTGAATAAATAAGTTTGAGAGGACGCCTATCCCTCGTTGATGCCACTTCGCCCTTTATGTGTTGCTCAAATCTTTCTTTCAAATTCTCCGAAAAGCCGGAATAAAATTGTTTGTCCTTCTTTGAGTGCAAAATGTATACATAGTACCAGTGCTTCATATCAGGATTTGAAAGATTTAACAGGGCGCTCAAAAATCATAGTCACTTCGTTCCTTGATTTTTGGCGAAGATATTCCATACTTTCTCCGTATTGACATACCAGTGCTCTATATCAAGAAAGCGCTCGCTGGGAATAGTCGTCCGGTTCAGGGTGAATCCCTTCACATTCTTCGGGAGCACATAAATGAATTCCGGTGAGTAGAGAAAGACGGCGGGAGCGTCAGCGCTGATGGTCGCGATGGCGCTTTGGTAATTTCCGATGCGCTTTTCCTCATCGGTCGTCTTGCGCGCCTCCTCAAGCAATTTGTCAACCTTTGAGTTCGTGTACATGGCGATATTGAGGCCGGGGTCGTTCCGCTGTGAGGAGTGCCAGAACGCGAAGAGGTCAAGGTCACGGCCGATGATTTCGCCGAACAGAAGCGCGTCAAATTTGCGCGGCCGGATGATATTCTGGTTGAGGTCTCCCGACTCAAATATCTGCACGCGGACATCCACGCCGATAGCTTTCCACATTTCCTTCAGCAGCTCGGCGCTCTCGCGGAGTTCGGGGATATCTCCCGTGGTAAGTGAGAACGACAGCGCTTGTGTTTGCGCCTCCTTGCCTTTACCCTTGGTCCGTTCGCGCATCCCCGTTTGTTCGTTTCGCACCCATTTCGCTTTATCAAGAATCGCATTTGCCTGCGCGAGTCTGACGGCCGTTGACGTTGCTTCCAGAGTGTCCTGTTCCAGAATAAGCGGCGGAATCGGGCTAGAGATAGGTACGCCGTAGCTGGAGAGGACCGTATCAACTATTTTCTGTTTGTCGGTGGCGAGGAGAAGTGCTTGGCGAACCGCTTTCTCCGCGAGAATCGGTGCCTGATTCTGGTTGAAGAAGACGCCAAAAACTCGGGGGAGCGGCGTGCGCTCAATACGGAGCCCTTGCGTTTCCAAGTCCTTTGCCGCTTGTGGGGTAACCGTGTTGACGCTCTCTATTTCACCACCCGCGAGCGCCGCGAGGAGGTCCTTTTCACTCTGATAGAACGATATGATGATGCGTTGTATATACGGCGCGCCTTGCGCGTATTCTTTGAAAGCGGAAAGCTCAAACGAAAGCGGGGTACCTGACGTGTTGCGCTTAATCTTCTCAACTTTGTATGGACCGCTTCCTACGGCATCCAGATTCAGCGGAGAAAATGGGAACTGCTCGCTCCCCGCGTCTTTCCAAAGGTGCTTGGGGAGAATGCCCAGTGTCGCGTTCTCAAGAAACGGCGCGTACGGCTGTTTCAGGGTGAGGACAATCGTCCGGTCGTCCTTTTTCTCCACCTTGACGCCTTCCCAGTTGGCGCGTTTCGGACTTTTCAGTATCGGGTCTCCGGCTTTCAGGATGGTAAAGACGACATCGTCGGCCGTGACCGTCTTCCCATCGTGGAACGTCGCGTCGGCGCGGAGGCGGAAAGTATAGGACATACCGTCCTCTGCTATCTCATAACTTTCGGCAAGGTCCGGCACCAGCTTCCCGCTTGGCGTGGGTCGCAGAAGTCCCGAATAGATAAGGGTCGTGAGGTCGCGGTCCGCGTCGGAGAGCGAAAGTAGAGGATTGACGAAACGCGGGGAGCCGATGATACCTTCCCGAAGTTCGCCTCCCGGAGCGGGGATTTCCGTGAGGAAGAGCGCGTTTAATTTATAGAGGAGGCTTCCCGCGCTCGTAACGAGCAGGATACCGAGGAACGTGAACATAAGCTTCTCGGTTGGCGAGAAGTTTCTGCGTACGCGTTCCAAACCGGCTGATGCGGGGAAGCGGAAGTGTTTGGTAAATACTTTTTTGAGAGTTTCTTTCACAAAAAATATAATGCGAATGCAACAAATTACTATGCGAATACCGCAAATAAAGTCTCCTCATTCGCAGAATTCGCATTCTGCATTTGAGGTATTCGCATTTTAGGTTTAGCGGATGACCAACGCAACGAGTGTTGAGATGACGAACAAAACGGCAATAACAATACTGGTGGTGAAAAGAGTCTTTTCAAACCCACGCTTGGTGTGGAAACCGGCGCTAAAGTTGTCTCCGCCGAAAGCACCCCCAAGACCTGCCGAAGATTGCTGCAGCAGAATAACGGCTATCAGCAGGACTGACAACCCGATTTGGATATAGGGTAATATTCCCGAGAGACTCTCCATTGCGGTTAAGATACCATACTATTATAGGACGTGCAAGGAAACTAATCGTAACCCCTCACACTCTCTTAACATCCCCCTTATCAAAGGGGGTGGACGCATTCTTATGCGCCGGGGGTTGTTGTAGAACACCCCTCCTCCGACGTCACGTCGGAGTGCTCCCCTTTT
>Ga0075991_128_pt1 | contig 12956 bp, 13 predicted proteins | sample RifGroA2_FD_68061 | JGI IMG/M metagenome (GOLD analysis project Ga0075991, IMG submission 68061) | Parcubacteria bacterium GW2011_GWA2_49_9
ATATATTTTCTCTTTCACTGATGAGTAATGTATCGACCTGCGGTGAATTCTGTCGAATCACCGCTATCAGTGTATCTCCTTTGCATGGGATTGGTTTGAGCCAACTCCGCAAGGTAAATTCATGTTGCAAGTGGCGTTCGGTCAATCCAAATATTTTTCGGATAATCTCGTTGAAAATGTAAAGCGTGGGTTCCGCCAAAAACTTCGCCGTGGCGAGTGGCTTACAAAAGCTCCGTACGGCTATGTGAACAATTTGAAAACTCGCAATATTGAACCGCATCCCGTTTATTCAAAGATTATCGTGAGAGCTTTTGAAGAATACGCCACCGCCACTTACACTATCCAATCACTGGCGAAGTTTTTGGCGGAACTAGGGCTTACCACTCACACCGGAACGCCACTTGGCAAAGCTTCCATCGTGCGAATGTTGACGAACAGAGCATATCTCGGCTTCATTAAACATCACGACGAATGGCACGAAGGAAGCTTTGCGCCAATTCTTTCTCCGACACTGTTTGAAGCGGTGCAAAAGGTCTTGCAAACGAAACGGCGGCCGAGACATAGCAAAGTGCGATACAACTTTCCATTCGTGCAATTCGCACGTTGTGGCGAGTGTGGCGGCATGATTACGGCACAATATACAACCAATCGCTTTGGCACAAAATATATTTACTATCACTGCACGAAAAAGCACGGCGTATGTCGCCAGCCGTATGTCGCCGCCGATTCGATTGCAAGTCAAATGAAAGCCGCGCTTCAAACAGTGTCGCTTCCGCTTGAAGAAATTGAAAAAATTGAAAAGGTGATTCGATATTGAACGCAACGCGTATCTCACACGCAAAGACCTTCTCCTGCGTCAAAAAGCGTCAATCGAGGAAAGTTTGAGAGATTTTGGGCAACAGAGAAAGAATTGGGTCGAACCCTTGCGGAGTTTCGTTTTGTCTTTGAGAGAAGCCGTGGAACTTGGAAAAACCGACAACCATCTTGAATGGAAGCGGTTTTTCCAAAAAATCGGCTCTAACCCTTCTCTCAAAGACAAAACGCTTTCATACGGCTGGGGCGAACTTTGGGAATTCACGGCTTCCGCCGTAGGCGGAAAAGAAATTGACAGCGCGATTTTGGCTTCCGCAAAATCGCTCCGCTTTCTTAATTCCGACAATGTTTCTCTTGGTGACCCTACCGGGAATCGAACCCGGATTTAGAGCTTGAAAAGCTCCCGTCCTGACCATTAGACGATAGGGCCAAAGACCAGCGCGGAAGCCGCTGAATGTCTAATTTCTAATTCCTAATTTCTAAAAGAAGCAGGAACCAGAAAGGCAGGGAAACTATAGCACTTTTTGTAAAAATCGCAAAAAATGCTAGGATACGGACACTGGAAGGGTACCGAAGCGGTCATAACGGCACCGACTCGAAATCGGCTGTGGGCGAAAGCCCAACGTGGGTTCGAATCCCACCCCTTCCGCCAAAATCTGCGAAAGCCCTTGTCGCCAGTGTTGATGATGTAATAAAATAAAAAGACTATGGCAATTATTATTTCACAAGACGGCAAAAACGCTCAAAGAGTAGATAAATCTGACTTTGAAAGAGAAGGGTACCTGCAAAACTATATCCACGAAAACCCAGAATCAATTCCCGTTTATGAAATAGAAGAAGATAAAAAACTCTTTGTTGTAGCACGAGAATTTTCAACCGAATCCGGTCCGATTGACGCTTTAGCCATAGACAAAGATGGTGATATTTATGTTGTTGAAACTAAATTATATAAAAACCCCGATAAAAGAACAGTGGTTGCTCAAGCTCTTGATTATGGCGCTTCTCTTTGGCGACATAGCGACTACAACGAATTTATAAACAAGATTAAGAACGAAATTAATAATAAATTTAAAATCAGTTTTGAGGAAAAAACTAAAGATTTTTTTAATATTAACGAGGAACAAGTTAATATAATTCTTGATGTACTAAAAAGAAATCTCAAACAAGGCAACATTAAATTTGTAATTTTAATGGACGCAATAGAAGACAGACTAAAAGATTTAATTGTTTATATCAACCAAAATAGTCAGTTTGATATTTATGCTGTCCAAATGGAATATTATAAATTTGAAAAGTACGAAATAATGATTCCAAAATTATTTGGTGTTGAAGTTAAGAAAGACGTGAAGACTACTAAAAATTCAGGCACGTTGTGGAACTGGGAATTATTCAAACAACGCTTGAAAGATTTTGGGGAAGAAGAGGTAACTGCCGCCGAGCACATTATTGAATGGGCAAGGAAAAACAATATTGAAATTGACTGGACATCAAGCCAGCGAGGTTCTTTTATTCTCTGTTTTGAAACTGAGGGTAAAAAAGGATTTTATCCACTTTCGGTGACAGGAGACGCGATGATTTCATGGAATGCTCCTCATCAAGGAAATTATAGCCCACCTCCATTTGATAAGCCCGAAAAACGGGCGGAGATATTGAAACGATTAAAGTTAGTTAAGGGTGCCACTATTGATTCAGGCAATGTTGACGGATACAACGGATTGAAATTGCCTCTTCGTGCTATTACCAACGATGATGCTCGCCGTGAATTTTTCTCAGTCTGTTCATGGATTAAAGAAACACTGGAGACCGAGGAGTAGGAATAAAAGGCGACGTACCAGTTTCACTGGCACGAAATATGGCGGTGAATTTCCGAAAACCCCAATCTGAAACCCGACCGCACCCCCTTCTACCTCCCCACCAGCAGGAAGTTGGTGATGTTGCGCTCCCCCAAGTCCTGCAAATCGGCGTCAACAATATCAAAGCCGTAGAGCGACGCGAGTGCTTTTGGTCCGAGAATGGCAGTTGTCTTCGGAAGTTTCCCCGACGCGACGAAAGACGCCGCTTTTGCAGTATCAACCAAATCGCCCTTCCCTGTTTCCTGCTTCAACTGTGGATGACGCTGTGCGAGGTTATCCTTGCACTGTTTGAAGTTCTGCGAATGTCCTATCACCCTGGTAAGTTCTTCGGTCTTCACGTCGGGACGCTTCATCAAAAAGTGTCTGATGAGTATTTCCTGCTCGTCCACAATCTTAAACTTGTAACGCGCCATCGCGTGCACCGATTCGTGCACGATACCGCCCTGTGCGTTGTGTGTGGCAAACAGCCCGAAATCAATATCTCCCTCGTGCAAACTCCGGAGTACCCTCTCCGAGGTAAACAGGTACTTTATTTCATATTTCAAGGACTTACGCACACCCCTCCTCGCCGACCTGCCCGCCGAAGCCTCGGCGCAGGCGGGAGACGGCGAGTGCTCCCCTTGATAAGGGAGAATAAGACAAGGCTGTGTAGGTCCTAATTTCTGTATATCGTGCTTCTTGATATACGCAAGCATCGCTTCCTCGTTGAATGAACCCTTCCCTCCCTGAATGCCGTAGGTAACAACCCCTGCCTTTACCGACTTGGGAAGCAGTTTGTTATACAGCGCGTCATAGGCCGTACCCAGTTTAAGGCGCATTTGCTTTGTGTATGGATTGTAATGCTGGAGTCCCGCGAAGAGCTCCCATGTGTCGTTACAGGTTTGCTCCTCCACTTCCAAAAGCTTCTTCGTACCAAGCGAATCAATACGTCCTTCCTTGATATTCAGCCGTTCAAGCAGACGCCCGATGAAGTGTGTGAGTCCTTGTGAGTTCGCCGCGAGCTTGTCATGCTCCCTCGCGGTCATTTCAATTGCGCGAAGTTTCTTTCTCTCAAAATACTTTTTCCAGAATAAGTACTCTGCCGGCGTTGCCGTACACCGGTCCATAATGAGTGGGAGTCCCTCAAAACCGCCCGCGCTGCTGTCCGGACCGAACATCGGGTGTGTGAGAAGCGCTCGTGTTTTCAAGCCCTTGAGATGCTTTTTGAACACGCTCTCTGGATGCATCTTCACCGAAAGTACGTCAACGAGGAGATGTTCCGGCTTGAAATATTTCTTGTGTGCAAGGATGGTTTGTTCAAAAGCGGGAATCGGGACGGCGTAAAAAATCACGTCGCTTTCAAACACCTCTTGAAGGTCTTTTGCTACGCGCGTGTTCGCGCCAAGGTTTGTTGCCGTGATGCCCTTCCGGTCATACAGCACGACCGAAAAATCGTCCTTGAGAAGACGATGCAAGACCTGTCCGAATCTTCCATATCCAATTATGCTGATGGTTTTCATGTCGGTGTCTTATTCTCCCTTTGTAACCTGTAGTCGTAGACTGAAGGGAGTACTGTAATAGTCGTAGACTGCTCATTCTTATGAGGGGAGGGATTTAAATCCTCCGCCTCGGAAGACCTCGGCACCTCCTTTTATAAAGGAGGAATAAGATATTAAAAATACTCGTCTATTTTATCTATATTCGCGCAGATACTCACCCGCACATACCGCTCCCCGCTTGCGCCGAATGCGGTCCCAGGCGTAAGTACAATCTGCTTCTTTGTAAGCAGTTCCGCGCAAAACGTTTCCGAATCTTTCGCGCTTTCCGGAATTTTGGCCCAGAGATATAGCCCTCCTTTCGGCACGGCAAAGGTGAGTCCGAGTTTCGCGATATGCTTTCCGATAATATCCCTCCGCTCCTCGTAACTCTTGAGCATCTCTTTTGACCACTCTGCATCCGGGTGCGAGAGCGCGTACGCGCCGAGTTTTTGAAGCGGTGTGGAAAGTCCCGAATCGGTCTGCGACTTTACTTTCGCGAGCGCCGCGACGATATCCCTATTCCCCACTATCCACCCCATACGAAATCCGGCGAACGAATACATTTTGGAAAACGAGCCGAGTTCCACCGCCACATCTTTCGCGCCTTCAATTTCAAGAATGCTGGGAGCTTTGTACCCGCCAAATGTAATCTCCGCGTACGCGTTGTCGTACAGGATACAAATGCCGTGCTTTTTCGCGAACGCGACAAGAGGGCGAAGTTCTTCTAGCGTGGCCACCTGCCCCGTCGGATTGGACGGGAAGTTCACCCAGATGCCTTTCGTCTTCTTCGTCACCTTTTTCTCGAGCTCCGCGATATCAATCTTAAAGTCGTTCGCTTCGGTCAAACGGTAATACACCGGTACGGCGCCAATCATACCCACGGGACCGCTGAAGCCCGGATAGCCGGGGTCGGGTGTTAAGATTTCGTCCCCTTCATCAAGAAGCGCGAGCGGGAGATGCCCCGTCCCATCCTTCGCGCCAAGAAGCGGATAGAGTTCGTCCGGAGCAAGCGTGACGTTAAAGCGCGTCTTGTACCACGCCTGAAGTGCCTCTCTGAATTCGCGGGACGCGCCGTAGCCGGGATAGAGCGGCGCTTCGGGAGACTTCACGAATTCCCCCAGTTTCGCAAGATACTCCGCGCTCGGAGGCACGTCGGGCGTACCCATACCGAGATTCAGTACTTTCCGCCCCGACGCTTTCTCCACTTCCGCTATCGTCCTATTCAGGCGAGTGAAAATGTATTCGGGAAATTGCTCAAGCCGTTTTGAGAGTCTGATAATCATATTAGGCTTCTATTTCCAATGACCGTTCGTGAATAAGCGCAAGAAGTTTTTTCGTAAATTCTTCAGGAAGTCCGAGCTCCTTCGCAAGCGCAAGCCGTGATTTGATGACTTCCTGCCAGCGCACCTCATCAAGCGGAGGGAGGCCAGCGCTTTTCTTAACTTCCCGAACCGCTTGTACATGCATAAAACGCTCCGCGAGCGCGCGAAGCACTTCCGCGTCAAGTTCGTCTATCGTCTTTCGTAAGTTATGTAGTTTATCGGTGGTCATAGTGTTGTCTTTATCTCCCCTAATAAGGGGAGCACTCCGATTCTTATCGGAGGAGGGGTGTCACATCCCTCACCGCAAGCGGTCCCCTCCCTTTATTAAGGGAGAATTCCCGTCATCCGTTTTGCGATTTATTGCGAAGATAATGGTCCATAATCACGAGCGCGCTCATCGCATCTACGATAGGTACCGCACGCGGGAGCACGCAAGGGTCATGCCGCCCTGTCGCCTCTAGCTCCACTTCTTCATTCTTTTCGGTATTCACCGTCTGCTGTTTCTTCCGAATGGTGGAAACCGGCTTGAACGCCACACGGAAGTAAATATCCTCTCCACTTGAAATACCCCCGATGGTCCCGCCGGCATTATTGGTCGTCGTGCGTATCTCACCTTTCGCGTCAATCGTAAATGGGTCGTTATGCTCGCTTCCTTTCATACCGACACCTTCAAATCCGGAACCGATATCAAATCCTTTTACCGCATTGATAGAGAGCATCGCTTTGCCAAGGTCGGCAGAAAGTTTATCAAACACCGGCTCACCGAGACCCTTCGGCACATTCCGGATAACACCCTTGATGACGCCCCCGATTGAATCGCCTTCTTCCCGAATACCGTCCACGAGCTCTATCATCTTCTCCGCCATTGTCTGGTCGGGACAGCGAATAATGTTTGCTTCAATCGCCTCCGGAGTGACAGTTGCCATATCCATATCGGTTTTGAGCGAGCCTACTTGCTCCACATAACTCAAGATTTCAATACCGAGTTTTTCTTTCAAAAACTTTTTCGCAATCGCGCCTGACGCCACACGCGCCAAGGTTTCCCTCGCGCTCGCGCGTCCGCTTCCGCGCGCGTCGCGGATACCGTATTTGGCAGTGTAGGTAAAATCGGCGTGCGACGGACGAAGCACATTTTTCAAATGGTCGTAATCTTGCGAGCGCATATCGCTGTTATGCGCGAGCAGGAGAATCGGCGTCCCCGTCGTCTTCCCCTCAAATACACCCGAAAGAATGCTGATTTTGTCTTCCTCTTTCCGCGGAGTAGTGATTTTGCTTTGTCCGGGTTTCCGGCGGTCCATTTCTTTCTGAATATCCGCTTCGCTGATTTCAATGCCTGGCGGACAGCCGTCCACGACGCACCCCACCGCGCCTCCGTGTGATTCACCGAAGCTCGTTATTCTAAAGAGTTGTCCAAATAAATTCCCTGGCATATATACTCTACATTATCTTAAATTCTCCCTTTCTTAAAGGGAGCACCGGCTTTTTAGCCGTGGAGGGATTTTCTTGTTCGTACTTTCGTATCTTTAGTTCGTACGTTCGTATTGTTAATTGCCCTCATCACCTCCTCATCCCCCACCTCCTCCACAAATCGCCCGTCTTTTTCCTCCACCTTCCCTATCTCTTTCAGAATAACATAGCGTGCCTGCCCCGCGACGCTTTTCTTGTCGCCTTTGGTCATCGCGATAATCGTAGCTGGTTTCATCTTTTTCAATACCGAAAGTGGTGTCTCTAACCGTGCCAGTATTTCCCGTACCTCGCTTAAAGCCTGCGCCGAAAGCCTTCCGAGAGTATGTGCAATCTGTGCCTCAACCATTATCCCCACCGCCACCGCCTGCCCGTGAAGCATCTTAAAGCCGGAAAGCTTCTCAATCGCGTGACCAATCGTGTGTCCGAAATTCAGCACCATACGCTCTCCATTTTCGTACTCATCGCGTTCCACCACTCCCGCCTTAATCCGCACGGCTCGAGCGATTATTTCCGCGAGGATGTCGGCGTTTCTCGTAAGCGCTTCATCCAGATGTTCCTTCGCAAACTCGAAGCTCTCCTTGTCGGACGTCATAAACATCTTCACCGCTTCCACCAAACCGTTCCGAATTTCCACATCGGAAAGACTCTTGAGTGTTTCTACATCCGCATACACCGCGCTCGGCTGATGAAAGGCTCCGATAAGATTCTTCCCACGTTTGTTGTTGATGCCAGTCTTCCCGCCCACCGAGCTGTCTACCATCGCGAGAAGCGTCGTCGGGAGCTGAATGTACGGAATACCACGCATATAGGTCGCCGAGACGAACCCCGCGAGGTCACCCACGACACCTCCGCCGAGCGCGAGCACTACCGCCTTTCTGTCCACTCCTGCTTTCAGCATCGCCTCTTCTAGGCGCGACTTTTCCTTCTGGCTCTTTGATAACTCTCCGTTCGGTACCGAAAGAAGCAACACCTTGCTTCCCGCCTTCTTCAGTTCGGCCTCTAATGTACGCCCGAACAATTTCTCGGTCGCCTTGTCCGCGATAATTACGTACGAGGAGGCGGGGCACTCTCTTTTAAGCATCTCCGGCAACCGCGCCAAAAGTCCCGCTCCCACGGTAATCCCGTACGAGGTATCTATGACTTTTTTCAGTTGTACATTAATCGTTTGCATGTCTTTGTCTTTATCCCCCTTAATAAAGGGGGTGGCGCATTCTGATGCGCGGGGGTTGTTTTTCCTTATTTAAACAACCCTCCTCCGACGTCACGTCGGAGTGCTCCTAGTCTACGACTATCTAGACTTTCTAAGGGAGATTACTTCCTCTTAACCCCCGCCAATTCCTCCAACACCTCCACCGTCTGTTCCCATCCCAAACACGGGTCAGTGATGGAAAGCCCGCCTCGGTCAAGTTTCTCCGGTGCCTTCGGGTCAACCTTTTGGCAACCAGCTTTTGTAAAACTCTCCAGCATAAGTCCCTTGACCGTCTTTGTAAGTTCCGGATGTTTCCGTAGGGTTTCCAGAACCTCATGAAGCACCTTAATCTGATTTTCTTCATGTTTGACTCCATTCACCCTACAGTTATCGTGGCTCATATCAAGCACGATGGAAGGATTCTTAATTTTATGTCTTTCCATATAACCTCTTGCCTCCTCAATATGCTTTGCAGAATAATTCGCTCCCTGCGCGCCTCCGCGGAGAATAAGATGCGCGTGCGCGTTCCCGCTTGTCTGCACTTCGTTGCCATCAAAGACCGCCACGTGCGGATACTGTGCAGCGACCACACTATTCACGCCGATTTCAATAGAGCCGGAAGTCGGATTCTTCATCCCCACCGCGCAGTCAAGCGAGGAGGCGAACACACGATGCTCTTGGTCTTCGGTACTCCGCGCGCCGATAGCAACCCACGAGAGAAGTTCAATGAACCCTTTGGCGTTATGTGTGAAGACCGCTTCATCGGCGATAGGGAGTCCCATTTCCACCACCTTCACCATCATCTCACGGCAGTACTTCGCGCCTTCGCCAATATGCGACGGCTTGAACGGGTTGGGCTGATTCACGGGACCGGTCCACCCTGTCGTCGTGCGCGGTTTCTGGATATACACGCGCATCACGATTTTAAGATTCTTCTTCAGCTTGTCCGCGAGCGGCTTTAATTTCTTCGCGTATTCCAACACTGCCTCTTTCGGCCACGCGCTACAGGGACCCACAATCACAAGTATGCGGGGGTCTTTCCCTTCCAAAATCTCTTTGACCTCCTTCCGGTCTTGCTCAATCTGTTTTTCCGCTTTCTTGGAAAGCGGAAACGCTTTGATGATATCCTCAACCGGCGGTAGTTTTCGTAATATCGTTACATTCATGTTTTTGTTTTCTTTTTCTGTCATCCCCGCGGAGGCGGGGATCCAGTCTGTTTTAATCTGGATTCCTGCTTTCGCAGGAATGACAGCCGAGTGATTATAGTGTCTCTGACAAATTTCTTTTTACCCTCTCGACCAAACTCTTCTTGATTATCTTCTTTCCCGTCCATAACTCTATCTGCCGTAATCCCTGAACCGCGAACATCTCCAGTCCCGAAACCGTCTTCGCTCCTTTCTTCTTCGCCAGCTTCAGTAGTTTCGTTTGGACTGGATTATACACGAGGTCAAAAACAGTTTGGTGCTTATGGAGTAATTCGGGAGGTATCGGTATTTCATCTATCTTCGGATACATCCCCAGAGGTGTTGCGTTAATGACTACATCTATTCCCTCCACGTTGAGTTCCTTCTCCTTCACCACTATTCCCCCAAACTTCTCCCTTAACTCCTCCGCTTCTGTTTTTAAGCGGTATCCCAAGAAGCGCATACTCTATCCCCGCAACATCCGTGTTGTAGCCATGGAGCTTGCCTCCTTTATTCACTACCGTATTCACCGCGCCGACTTTCTTAGCCGCCTCATCCACTCTGTCTAAGAGCGTCATGATGCTCTGCTTGAACGGCATCGTCACGGCAGTAAGGTGCATCGGGAGCGTGCGAATATCCGACACCAACTTCTTGATATCCGGATGTGAAATAGGCGAAAGCACCGCATTTAGTTTAAGCAGTTTGTAGACCGAATTATGCAGTTTCGGACTCCGGCTGTGACTAAGCGGGTATCCGATGACTGCGTTTAATTTAGTTGTGGTTTTAGTTTTCATTTCGGTTCTGTCATCCCAGCGGAAGCTGGGATCCAGTCTTTTTAACCTGGATTCCTGCTTCCGCAGGAATGACACTACTTTATGATTTCAGCTAACTTTTCCACGGCTTTGATGTAACTCCCAACCTTCTCCCCCGCGAACACCGCCACACACGCGTATGAGTAGTGCGTATACGCGCCTGCGTTGATGAGAATCCCGCTCGCCTTCGGCGCGTTCTTCTGGAGGAAATCAATAATCCCTCCTTCATAATTGGATTGAAATGCCTTCACCTTGAACCCATGCTTCTTCGCTTCCGCGCTCACTTGTTTCTCCAATTCTCTCAGCGTCAAAGACCCGTAATGCTTCGGATCTCGCTTCCCCAACATATTCAGATTCGGTCCGTGAATTAAAAGTATTGTTTTCATATTGGTTTTGTCATTCCAGCGAAAGCTGGAATCCAGTCTGGATCCCTGTTTTCACAGGGATGACAGGCTACTGATAATTTCTTCAACTGCGCCATCCACTGTCCCGTCATTCTCTACCTTCACCGACGCCAACCTCTCATACACCGGCTCTCTCTCCGCATACAATTTTTCAAAGGCTTCCCTGTCGCTCAAACCTTTTGGGAAAAACGCCGGTCGTCCCTTTTTCAGTATCCGCTCAAACAGTACTTCTTTCGGAGCCGTTATCAGCACCACCGTATTCCCTTTCACTACTTCCTGATTCCCTTCCGCCATTACCGCTCCACCTCCGAGCGCAAGCACCATCGGTTCGCTCCTTACTACTGTCTTCTTCAATACCTCGCTTTCAATATTCCTAAAATATACTTCGCCTTCTTTTGTCACGATATCCCGTGCCGTCATTCCCTCTCGTTTCTCAATTTCCGTATCAAGGTCAATAAATGTTCTGCCGAGTTTCTCCGCCAGCCGTTTTCCGACGACTGTCTTCCCTACGTTCTTGAATCCAATAAGTATGATATGTTTCATTTTTTGTCTTATTCTCCCTTTGTAAAAGGGAGCACTTGAGTCTTCGAAAGGAGGGATTTAAATCCTCCGGCCTCGCAGACTCGGCCACCTCCTTTTAAAAAGGAGGAATTAAGTCACCTCATATTGATTTGCCCTCCTAAACTTTTCATTATTTTTACAAAGTCTGGGAAAGTTTTGCTGACGGCCTCCGCCGTATCAATAAACGTCTCCCCACTTGCGAGCATCCCCGCGAGAGAGAGTGCCATCACCGTGCGGTGGTCATCAAATCCGTGTACGTTCGCTCCATAGAGCTTCCCTCCCGAAATCGTCAGACTGTCTTTCTTCTCTTCAATCTTCGCTCCCATTTTCGTGAGTCCTTCGGTCATTGAATGGAGCCTATCGGTCTCCTTCATCCGCGCGTTGCCGATATTAATAAGCTGCGTCGTTCCTTTCGCCTGTGTACCGATAACCGCGAGCGTCGGGACCATATCGGGAATCGCGTTCGCGTCTATCCTCATTCCCCTCAGTGGCTTTCCTCCTGTAATCACCAGCCCGTCGCCTTTGACTTCTATATCCGCACCCATCTCTTTGAGTATTGTCACGAGCGCCTTGTCGCCCTGCGGGTCGTTCATATCCAAGCCGTGAAGTATTACCTGTCCATCAAAGAGTGCACCCGCCGCAATAAGATATGAAGCGGAAGAAAAATCGGCAGGAATTGTTTTAATGAACGGCTTGTACACCTGCCCTCCCTTAATCGTGTACACATCCTGCGTGCCGGTCTTCTCCCCATCCCCTCCTGCCTGAGGAGGGGTGTCCCGTCTTCGGGACGGGGTGGTGGGAGCTTTCTCATGTGTATATTCAATCCCCTGCTCCTTCAGCCACTGCTCCGTCATCTCCACATACGGGCGCTCCTGTAAATCATTCACGGTAATCACCGAATCATTTTGCGCGCACGGAAGCGAAATCAGCAGTGCCGAGAGGTACTGCGAACTCTTCCCACTAATGGTCGCCTTTCCTCCAAAAAGCTCACCCGAGATTTGCAGAGGACAGTGCCCATTTTTATGTTGCGACTTCACTTTCAAGCCAAGACGCTGAAGCGCCGTGACGAGCGATTCTACCGGACGCTGTTTCATCTGCTCTCCGCAATCAAAAGTTATGGGTCCACCCTTTGAACCTCGCAGTCCCGTAACTGGCATCAAGAAATGCGTCGTCACACCCGAATTCCCCGTGTTCAATGTCGTATCGCTCTGAAGTGGGACGCCTTCACTCTCAATTACAATCCTGTCGGACTTCACAAAGATTTCCGCGCCGAGCGCTCGGCACGCGCGAATCGCGTCCGCCGTGTCCTGACTGTGAAGCGGATTCTTCAGCGCCGACGTTCCTTTCGCAAGCGTCGCGAAAATCAGCCCCCGTATAGTCTGTGATTTGGACGAAGGTGGCGTCACCTCCCCCTCTATTCTTTCAGTTGTATGTGCAATTATTTTCATATTCTTTTTCTTTTTTCTTCCTCCCCTCCTTTCCAAGGAGGGGTCAGGGGGTGGTAGTTTCTTTTCTTATTCTCCCTTTGTAAAAGGGAGTACCCGTCAGGGGGAGGGATTTTCTTCTCTATTTTCCCCTCTCTCTGTCATTCCCTTGAAAAAGGGAATCCAGTCTTCTCTTTCCTACTAACTACTTTCTACTAACTTCCCCTCCCCCTTCCCACCCTACATAAAACAAGACCTCCGGCGGCCGGAGGTCTTGTTGTGTAGGTGAGTAGGAAGGCAAAACAATTAACCCCGGCGAGTTGTGTCGGTAAACCAAAAACCGTAAAAGTAGGGCGTGAATTGCTTATTTGTCATTGCATAGTAAGATTACTACTTATATTCAATTTCGT
>Ga0075991_137_pt1 | contig 12090 bp, 9 predicted proteins | sample RifGroA2_FD_68061 | JGI IMG/M metagenome (GOLD analysis project Ga0075991, IMG submission 68061) | Parcubacteria bacterium GW2011_GWA2_49_9
ACCGCCCGACACACTTCTTTCGTATTTTCCGCATAAGGCGGACAAGAGTCCCGACTTCCTTACCATTATTGATGAGTCGCACGTCACGGTACCACAGCTGCACGCGATGTATGCCGGAGACCAAGCACGTAAGGAATCGCTTGTGGAGCATGGATTTCGCCTCCCGTCCGCGAAAGACAATCGCCCTTTGAAATTTAATGAATTTGAGGAGCGTATCGGGCAAATCGTTTTTACCTCCGCTACTCCTGGGCCTTACGAGTTTGAGAAGAGCAGCACACACCACCCCGCCTCGCTGACTCGGCACCCCTCCTCAACCGAAGAGGGGAGGAAAACGGGTGTTGTGGAGCAGGTTATCCGACCAACGGGACTTATTGACCCCGTCGTTGAAATAAAGCCGGTGAACCAAAAGGGAACGTACAAAGGGCAAGTTTCCGATTTTATAGAGGAGGCAGAAAAGGTCATTACGAAAGGGGAACGTGTTATAGGGACGACGCTCACGAAGAAGATGGCGGAAGACCTCACCGAGTTCCTGAAAGAAAAAGGTATAAAGACGGAGTATTTGCATAGCGACATTCAGACCATTGACCGCATCACCATACTTTCAAATTTCCGGAGAGGCGTTTTTGATGTGCTTATTGGCGTTAATCTCCTACGAGAAGGTCTGGACCTTCCCGAGCTTTCGCTTATCGGAATTTTAGACGCCGATAGAGAAGGATTCTTGCGCTCCGAGACCTCACTTATTCAAATTATCGGCCGAGCCGCGCGCAATATCGCGGGAAGAGTCATCCTCTATGCCGACACGGTGACCGGTTCGATTGAGCGGGCGATGAAGGAGACCAATCGCCGTCGAGCCATTCAAATTGCCTACAACACCAAGCACGGCATCACTCCTAAAACCATTATAAAGAAGGTTCGGGATATCACGGAAACATTCTCAAACGAACACCAAAAGGCAGTTTCAGATTTGGTGCTTATAGATAAGGAAGCGTTAAAGAGTAAAAAACTTGAACAGCTCATAAAGGAAAAGAAAATCCAAATGAACGGAGCGGTGAAGATACTCGATTTCGAGTCCGCCGCACTTCTTCGGGACGAAATAGCTGAACTTCAAAAGCTGGAGGCGGAGATGCGGGGTACGTACCTATAGTAGCGCAAGATAACGCATAGCGTATCCATAGCGCGGTGTTTTTTTGCTTGCTATACTTACGGCGGATTACGAAACTCATTTTCTTCGTCGTCATTGCGAGGGCGAAGCCCGAAGCAATCCAGGATGTATGGCTTACTATCTGGATTGCGTCGCTTCGCTCGCAATGACAAGAACGGGTGTTTCGTAATTCACAGTACGTACGTATACGTTATTAATTATTAGTTTTTTTGCTATGTCCATTCAAGCAAGTGTCGGCATCGCGCAAGGTGAGGATTCATACACCGTTGGCGCGAATGCGTGTCAAGACGCCTTTGATCGTCTCGGAACCTCGGACCCGAGTGTTGTTCTTGTCTTTTCTTCCGTTGAGTACGACCAGGAAAAAATGCTCCAAGGAGTCCGTTCCGTTTCCAAGAACGCTTTACTAGTCGGTTGTTCAACCGCCGGAGAAATTACGACCGCGGGGCCGGCGAAGCGTCATTCTGTTACCGTTATGGCGCTTACATCAGACGCTATCTCCTTTTTTGCCGGTATTGGAGAGAATATCGCGAGAGGAGCGACCGAGGCGGGCAAAGTTGCCGCGGATTCGGTTAAAAAGCAGGCTCAAAATGGGAAGCTCGATGCCTTTATAATGCTTCCCGATGTACTTGTGGGGAACGGCGCCGATATCGTGCGAGGTGCGCTGCAAAGTCTCGGAAGTCATTTTCCGATTGTGGGTGGAGCCGCAGGGGACGATTTTGAATTTAAGAAAACATATCAGTACCTAAACGATGTGGTACATTCGGGGGCTGTTATTGGCCTCGGTCTTCAGGGAACCTTTAAAATGGGTATCGGTGTTAAGCATGGCTGGATTCCGGTCGGTACGCCGAAGAAGGTAACCAAATCAAATGGCGCGGTATTGCACGAATTGGGAAGCGAGGAAATGCTTATCAGAGACCCGATTACCGTTGATGAAAAGGGTTCTATCACCTGTGCCGCGGAAATACCCGAAGGCTCCGATATCAGACTTATGATTGGGAGCCGCGAGGAAGCGGTGAAGGTCGCGAAGGTCGCGGCGGAAAATGCCCTGGCGCAGCTTGATGGTGGAAAGCCAAAGGCAATCATCATCTTCAACTGCATCGCGCGAAACAAACTGTTCGGCGAGCGTTCAGGTGAGGAGATTGATGCGATTCAGGAGGCGTTGGGTAAGGATGTTCCGCTCATCGGGTTCTATACGTATGGAGAACAGGCGCCTCTCGGCGGAGAAGTGCGGAATATAGAGAAATGCAATCCCGCGTTCCATAATGAGACCGTTGTCATCTTCGTGTTGGGGGAATAGATGCGCAGAGACTTTGACGGTCGTACTCACATGAAAAGAACAATCCCAAAAATGACCCTCATGTTTCTTCTCTCGCTCCCGTTTATCGTATTCGGCATTGTCATTGTGGCCATAAGTCTGCGGCATGCTCGGGAAATGGCCGCTATCATGTCGTTACCGTTTATGGAGTTGTTCAGGGCCGACGTCTACTACATAGTGGGAGCCTTTGCCGTTTGTTTCTCGGCGGAAGTAATCCTGCTTCTGCGGGCCGTCAACGACTATATGACCAAAGCGAAGCAGCTTGAAGGCTTAAGCCGAGAGCAGGAAAAAGGGGCGCAAATGCTTGTTCGGCGCGACCTTGAGCTTACCACCGCGAACGAGCGTCTCCGCAAGCTTGATGATGTTAAGTCCGGATTTATATCGGTTGTGGCGCACCAACTTCGAACGCCGCTTTCGGGAATCAAATGGACGCTTAACTTGCTCATCAGCGGAGATATGGGTGCTTTGAGTACCGAGCAAAAGACCTTTCTTATGAAAGCGTACGAAAGTAACGACCGTATGATCAGTCTCGTGAACGATATGCTTGGAGCTGACCGGATTGAGTCCGGGAAGGTTCGTTATATTTTTCAGCCGGTCCAACTGACCGATGTTATTGATAACGTGCTCTTTGAGTTGCTTCCGCAGGCGAAGGCGAAAGGTTTGACGATACGCTATGAGCCTAAACCGGTGAACCTCCCGAAGGTTAAGGCAGACCCCGAAAAGCTCCGTGCTGTATTTCAGAATTTGCTTGAAAACTCCGTGAAGTATTCGCGGGCCGGCGGAACGATAGACATCGGCATTGTGCCGGTGGAACATGATGAGATACGGGTTTCAATCAAGGATGACGGTATTGGAATCCCAAAGGAACAACAGAAAAATATTTTTGAACGTTTTTTTAGAGCGCAAAACGCGATAAAGATGGAAACGGACGGTTCAGGACTCGGTCTCTTTATCGTGAAAAGTATTATTGAGCGGCATGGAGGGCACATTTCGTTTGAAAGTACGGAAGGACATGGCGTCACCTTCCACTTCACACTGCCTCTCGGCGCACCGGAAAATATAATAGCAAAACCGTCCGATGCTTCTGGACTTTGATTTTTTGAGACCTTATAATACACCAACTATGGCACTAAAAATTCTTGTTGTGGAAGACGATATCTTTTTGGGAGATGTTCTTATTCAAAAACTTAAAAGCGGAGGGTATGACGCCTTACTGACGCGAGACGGACTTTCGGGTTTGGCGCAGCTTCGGGAATGGAAACCCGATTTGATGCTTCTTGATATTATCCTTCCGCAAATGAATGGCTATGAGGTTCTTGAAGCGAAGGCAAAGGATTCAAGCATTTCGCCCATTCCCGTTATTGTTATTTCCAATTCCGGTCAGCCTGTTGAAATAAATAGAGCACTTGCTCTCGGTGTGAAGGATTACCTAGTGAAGGCTCAATTTGACCCCGAAGAAGTAATGATTAAGGTGCGGCTCCAGCTTAGCAAGGGGGCGGGAGGTTCCGTTCCTCCTGTACAGACAAAGGGTCAAGCAACTTCGGGTGCATCGGTGGTTCCAGCGGCGGGAACAGGGCTTTCGGGTAGGAAAATAATGTGGGTTGAAGATGATAAGTTTCTTAGTGATATCATCGCGAGAAAACTTAGTATGCAGGGATGTGCGCTACTTCACGCGACGGAAGGGGAGGAAGCACTCCGCATTTTGGAGAAGGAAGCGCCCGATTTGATTCTCCTGGATATTTTGCTCTCCGGTATCAACGGGTTTGAGATTTTAAAGCGCATAAAGAGCAACGAAAAGACTAAGCAGATACCGGTCATCTTGCTTTCCAACTTGGGGCAGAAAGAGGACGTGGAAAAAGGAAAAGAGCTTGGTGCCGCTCAATTTCTTATAAAAGCGACCGTCACACTAGACGAAATTGTTGATGAAATAAAGCTATTGCTGAAGACTGCGGCATAGTGAAAAACCGAAAATAACTCCGCCTAAACGGAGTCATTTTTAGTAGCATTTTCCGCGCTGTTGGGGTTACAGGTTCCAGACCTATGAAAAATTGGAAAGATTTTTTTGCTTCCGGTGTGGCGTTCGCGCTTTTCGGGGGCGTTGTTGGGGCTATGCACCTCATCGTAAGCCCTTTTATCGTCATTTTCCTAGCGCTCTTTTGTTCAGCCTGGCTCATCTCCGTCGCTCTTCTGGCACTTTTGAGGATATATAAGGTTATGCGCAGGTGCTTTGTGCGAAAAGTTCCGACCCCCTTACCCGTTGCGGCAACCCTCGGAGCGTAATGAAATTGAGAGTTCATATCACGCTAAACGGACGCGAAAGCGCCCGTTTTGTTTTGCGAGAAAAGGTGCTAGACTGTTTCTCTGTCACCCTATGGAGCAATCCATGGGGGTGCTACTGTGTAGAAGAATTAATAATCCTTAATCCTTTATCCTAAACGAGAACAAGGCAAAAGTCAGGGTCAAGGATTAAAGATGAAGGATAAAGGATTAGATGTATGTCTAAAGAATCAACCGAAGAAAAAATCATTGTCAAAGGGGCGCGGACACACAACCTGAAGGACATCACGGTTTCGATGCCGCGCAATAAGATGGTCGTATTTACGGGGCTTTCCGGTTCGGGGAAGTCGTCGCTTGCGTTTGATACGATTTTCGCAGAAGGCCAACGCCGGTATGTTGAGTCTCTTTCGGCGTATGCTCGGCAATTTTTGCGACAGATGCAAAAACCCGATGTGGATGAAATTGTTGGTCTTTCACCTGCCATATCCATAGACCAGAAATCACGTTCCAACAATCCGCGTTCTACGGTAGCGACCATTACCGAAATATAGGCGAGATTCTTTCGGAGAAAAAAGGCAAGCGAGTGATGGGTGTTGAATATAGTGATTTGAAACTGAGACTCTACGCACCGGTTGTCGTTGGGCGGAAAGGAGAATACTACCAGATGCTCTATGACCTCCTCGGAAAAGGCTACAAAACCGTAAAAGTTGATGGCATAGACCACAGCCTTCGCGAGCAAATTGTTTTGGAAAAGCATAAAAAGCACGACATTGACGTGCTCGTGGACGAGTATTTCCTTACCGACCTTACAAAAGGCACCGAGATTCTGAAAGAGCGCCTTCCTGAAGCTATTGAACGGGCTCTTCACGAATCGGATGGGCTTTTACGCATTGAAATCCCTTCATCGGAAGAAAAGACTATAGAGAAAAAGGTTGCGGAACCACTGATAACCAAAGTCATCTCCGCAAAATTTATGTGTCCCTACGACGGCTTCTCATATCCTGAAATTGAACCGAGGCTTTTTTCGTTTAATTCGCCCTACGGCGCGTGCACGGAGTGTAATGGGCTCGGTACTCGGAACTTTTTTGGCGATGAATCCTGCTTGAAATGCAAAGGTGCGCGGTTGCGTGAAGAGGCGCTTCACATTCGTGTCGGTAAGTCCCCCTTAGTAAAGGGGGTACCCGAGTCTGCGAGGGTGGGGGTTGTTGACAACCCTCCTGCCGACCTGCCCGCCCTCCGAAGGGAGCAGGCGGGAGACGGCAGTGCTCCCTTTAGTAAGGGAGATAGCGAAGAACGCGGCGTCAACATCGTGGAACTCGCCGCCATGTCCATCGCCGACGCGTATGATTTTTTCGTTGAACTGAAGCTAACCCCGAAGGAGCGCGAAATCGCCAAGGTGGTGCTTCGGGAAATAGAATCGCGTTTGCAGTTTATGGTCGATGTCGGTATCCAATATTTAACTCTTGACCGGCGGGCGCACACGCTTTCGGGTGGGGAGGCCCAACGTATCAGACTCGCCTCACAGCTCGGTTCCGGTCTTGTCGGGGCGCTCTATGTGCTTGATGAGCCGACTATCGGACTTCATTCACGAGATAACGCCCGCCTTATCAAAACACTGCTCCATCTGCGGGATATCGGCAACACGATTATTGTCGTTGAACACGATGAGGAAACCATTCTTTCTTCGGACTATATCGTAGATATCGGGCCGGGGGCGGGAGTACATGGTGGTCATATTGTGGTCGCAGATGATTTACAGAAACTGCTGAAGGCCAAGAAGAATGACTCGGACTCCTTAACCCTCGCGTACCTGCGGGGTGAAAAGGAGGTTGAGATACCGGAGGAACGCCGGACGCAAGACAAAGGCAGTTTGAAAATTCGTGGTGCGAATTTGTTTAATATCAAAAATCAGAACGTGGATATTCCACTCGGCAAGTTTGTCACGGTTACCGGTGTTTCCGGTTCGGGCAAATCAACGTTTCTCTATGAAATTATCCATAGAAATCTGCAGGCGCGGTTTGACCGGAAATACCGTACCGCCGATGTGTTTAATGTCGGCTCATTCACCGGCACGGAATATCTTTCCCGCGCAATCTTAATAGACCAGTCGGCTATCGGACGCACGCCTCGTTCAAATCCCGCCACCTACACCGGTTCGTGGACGTTTATTCGGGAATTGTTCGCCGAAAGCGAAGAGGCGAGAATCCGAGGGTGGGGACCGAGCAGGTTTTCGTTCAACGTGAAGGGAGGGCGATGCGAAGCGTGCCAAGGAAACGGTGAAATCGCGGTGGAAATGCACTTCCTGCCGACGGTGTACGTTACCTGCGACGTCTGCAACGGGAAGCGCTTTATGAAAGAGACGCTGGAGGTGAAATACAAAAAGAAAAATGTGTACGAAGTCCTGCACATGACCGTTGAAGAGGCACTTACGTTTTTTGAGGATATTCCGGCTGTGGCAGACCGCTTACAAAGTTTAGCCGATGTAGGCCTTGGCTACTTGGAGCTTGGGCAATCTGCGACAACACTTTCAGGTGGGGAAGCCCAGCGGGTAAAAATTTCGTCGGAGTTATACCGTACGCACGTGCAAAAGACAATTTATTTATTGGACGAACCGACCGTCGGACTGCATTACGAGGACGTAAAAAAACTCATTGAAATACTCCAAAAACTGGTTGACCACGGCAATACGGTGGTGGTGATTGAGCACAATATGGATGTCATCAAATCCTCGGACTATATTATTGACTTCGGCCCCGATGGGGGAACGGGAGGCGGAAACATTATTGCGAAAGGGACGCCGGAAGAAGTCGCGAATAGTAAAAAATCATATACGGGGGACTACTTACGGAAAGCGTTGGGCAAGTAGAAACAAGGGCACCCCTTTGCCGCAAAGGGGCGCCCTTGTTCACGTAATCGTTTCTGTCATTCTCGCGTAGGCAGGAATCCAGTTCTAAAATTAAACAATAAAAAAACCAGTTGGGGGGGTCCCACCAACTGGTCTGAAACTTCACTCGGCTAGAGTGCTGCCTTTTGGACATCAAGCCAGAAGCGGAGCTCAATCAATTCATCACGACCCTTGCCTTTTGGGAGCAATGTGCCTGGAATGAGGCCGAAGACCTCATACATATTGACATTCAAGTCTGATGCGAGTGATTCCACGACCGCCTTTCGCCGCTTCGTAAACTCGGCAAGAAAAGCATCACGCGCAAGGGGCTCCTCTCCTTCCTTTGGCACAAGCTTTTGATAGATTGTCTCAGCAATCGCCTCCGTGTCCCACAGAAAGGAAAGCGTGAGCTTGGACATGATCGCACCCGCCTTGTTGAGAGACGGGATGAAATTACGAAATTTTCCCGTCTGAACCGGAACGGCCTGAAGCCCCGGTATCAGAGTATCCCATTCATTTGTGGAGTAGCTCCCCGCCAGTGTTACTATTGGAAGCTTCGGATGAACCTGGCGTGCCTCCTCAATAATGGGAAGAGCTCTGGCGGGAGCAATGTTCCAACTCACCACAAGCAGTTCCAATTCCGGCGACCGAACCAGTCTTGGAGACTCCCGTGAGGTTGTTGCCTCGAGTGAAGAATACCCCACGCTCTTGAGAATCATTGAGATTACGTCAAGAAGTGACTGGTCCTTTATTATTAACAAACATTTTTTCATCTTTTTACCTCGCAACTTTTGTTTAGCGTTGCGTCTTTCTGTGGAAAGGTATATCATACAAAGTATGTTAAGTCAAGCTGCGCTTAAACGATTTCCGGATACGCCAGGTGTCTATTTTTTCCTTGGAAAAGGTAAGAAAATTCTGTATATAGGGCGTGCGACATCGCTCCGCAATCGCATACGAAGCTATTTCACCGAGGGTATCGCGGAAAAACGGAGCGCGTGGATTGCGAAGATGCTGACTGAAGCAAAAAGCATTGATTTCAGAAAAACCGATTCGGTACTTGAAGCGATTTTGCTTGAGGCCGATTTAATCAAAAAATTTCAGCCCACATACAACACCGATGAGAAGGACGATAAGAGTTTTAACTGTGTCGTTATCACCAAGGAAGCCTTCCCCGCAATTTTCATCGCCCGCCAGAGGGATATTGACTTTTCTTCCCTAACAGCTAAAAGCTATAAGCTAAAAGCTGTCTATGGTCCGTTCACCAATGGCTTTCAACTCCAAACGGCGATGAAGATTATTCGCCGGATTTTCCCCTATCGCGATGCAAAGTGTATCCCTTTGCACGCAGATGTTCGCGGATTAAAAAAAACGCGGATGGTCGCCGATAAAGAGTCCTCATCAGCGTTAATCCGCGTGCCAATCAGCGTTAATCCGCGTAGTGCATGCTTTAACCGCCAAATCGGCCTTTGTCCGGGAGTATGTACGGGCGAAATAAGCAAGACGGAATACGCGAAGACAATTAGGAATTTGAGGTTATTCTTTGAGGGAAAGAAGACTTGGCTTTTAGGACTTCTGAAAAGGGAGATGAAGGCGGCTGCAAAGGCACAAGAATTTGAAAAAGCAGGCGAGCTCAAAAAAACTATTTTTGCCCTTCAACATATTCAAGATGTCGCTCTCTTGAGACGAGGTCTTATTCCTCCTTTTCTAAAGGAGGGTGGTCGAGTCTTCGAGACAGAGGATTTAAAAATCCCTCCTGCCGAGGACGGCAGTGCTCCCTTTAGAAAATGGAATAGTCGTAGACTAGGGAGAATAAGAATCCCTGAGTTTCGCATCGAAGCCTATGACCTCTCCCACTTTGGCGGCAAGGATATTGTCGGCGCGATGACGGTGGTTGAAGACGGTAGAGCACGACCGAGCGAGTATCGCCTGTTCAAGATTCGTGGAATTGCAAATGCACACGAAACGCTCGGACTGGAGGAAATGCTAAGACGCCGTTTTGGGCATCCGGAATGGCAAGTGCCACAGCTCGTTGTTGTTGACGGCAATGAAGTCCAAAAAGCAACGGCTGAGAAGGTTCTAAGCGAGCTTAGGCTTGCAATACCCGTTGCCGCCGTCGTAAAGGATAAAAAGCATCAGCCTCGCGATATTTTGGGCTTGACTTCAGTTCTTCTTCTGCGCTTATCCGCGTCATTTAATCTGCGTTCATCTGCGCTTTTAGCCAACAGCGAAGCGCATAGATTCGCGCTGAAATTTCAGAAAAAGCGTCGGGTAATATAGATATAGCAAAAAGGCAAAATGTATAGTATTCTGTAACTTCAGTTCCACGCCAGACTGTCCGGGTAGTATCATATGACGCAGTGTTCATATGGCCCGGACAGTCAACCCTTTTAGGCGTTGCTCGGTTGGTTTGGTGCCATACCATGGTTGATTATTGCCCCCAATGGGCAATGCCGAGCAACGCTTGTTCTTTTTAAAACTTCACCGCTTAGGTTTTGGTCCAACAGCAGTTGATTGCTGAAGGTTTCGGGTCAGAGCCGTGAGCGGTGAGGATTTGGCACTGGGGTCATCGCCAGTGCCTCGGTGGGGCTTTAGGTGAAGCCTCCGCCTGTGAGTGCCCAGGGTCAGTCAGACTGGCCCCGGCTTTTTCTTTTTGCACCCCGTGTATTCACGTGGGAACAGAAAGAAACAAACTGATTTTGAACGAAGCGATTCAGGGAGTATACTTTCCGTATGTTTTGCAAAACACGCGTCGCCGTGCTACGTGGCGGACCATCAAGCGAGTATCACGTTTCTCTAAAGACGGGAGCGATGGTGCTGGCGAATTTGCCGGAGCAGTATCACCCGATTGACGTCCTCATTGACTTAGACGGCGCGTGGCACTATAACGGCAAGAAAGAAAGGCATCATAACATTTTGGATAAAGTGGATGTCGTCTGGAACGCGCTTCACGGGGAATTCGGCGAGGATGGCGCCGTACAGCACTTGCTGGAATCGCATGGTGTTCGTTTTTCCGGTTCAAAAAGACTTGGCTCGGGTTTTTCTTTCAACAAATTTTTAGCAAGGCAAGTGGCGGAGCGGGGTGGAATAAAGACGCCTCACGCGCTCGTCTTCCGCAGGGAAGATGTCCAACGTTATGAGGTGCTTGCGGGAGAGCTCTATCGGACATTCCCCCAGCCGTGCATAGTGAAACCTGTTTCTAAGGGGTCGTCAATCGGTATCTCCGTAGCACACACTCCCGAGGAGATAGCAGCCGCGCTGGCGACTGCTTTCAGCGTTTCGGAGAGGATACTTGTTGAGGAATTTATAGAGGGAAGGGAAGCGGTGTGCGGAGTGGTGGAGGGGTTTCGTGGTAGTCCTTTTTATTCGCTTCTCCCCGTTGAGGTTGCGCTTCCAGAAGGTCACCGTTTCTTCAATTTTGAGACACGGTACGGCGAGGCTTTGAATCACCGATGTCCCGGCAGCTTTAGCACGGAGGAAAAAGAGGAGCTGCAACATCTCGCGCAAGAAATTCACCGGCTATTGGGACTTCGCCACTATTCGCGTTCCGAGTTTATCGTGCATCCGAAGCGCGGCATCTTTTTTATTGAGGCAGACGCGCTTCCTGACCTGCACGAAAATGTTTCTCCCTATCTGCAATCGCTCAATGCGGTTGGAGCGAGCCTGCCGGAATTTCTTCAGCATATTCTGACCCTCACCCTTTCTAAACGCTAAACCCGCCAACCAGTTGGCGGGTTTACTATCGTGTGGAGTAATTATATCCTTTGCACGAACCTTTTTCCAAGCCGAAACCGAATGACCTCTCTTTCCCTACGGGAACGGTACACCTTTCGCATTTCTCCCTGTGGTGTCGCTTTCGCTGCTAGGGTTCTGTGGCTTCGGCGTACGGCGGCCTACCACAGGCACTTCTTGTTTTCTAATTCGCTTCGCTCATAAGAAAACAAAGTCGCTCACCCCTTCGTCACGGTACGCACAAGAGGAAATGCCCGAGGCAGAAAAGCCCGACCCGACACCGAGCCTCTGTGCTTGCTTGCCCGTCCGTAGCCTTGTGCGGAGGAGGGCCCCACCCACCCAATGCGCGCACAACCCCCGCCGTGAGGCACCCGAGGGGAACGGAGGGGGCTCTCCCTTGGCCGAAAAGCCGAACCGGCAACGGCTCAAATACACCACATGAGCCGTTGGAATTGAATACCCGCGAGATACTGCTTTATTCTTTCCTTATCCTCATTTTCCGCCTCGCCCTTGAAATAGATTTCTATAAAATCAACAGTATTCGTTACCACACTATATGCGTAAATTATACGAATCCCGCTCTTTACTCCGCGACCTTTAAGTGCCTTACATGCAAATTTCTTCAGCTTGCAAATCTTTAACTCCTCGGTGCAGAAGTTTGGGATTGGGAAAATAGCTTGTTTATTTAATTTTTGCAAATGGAAAAGCTCAATCGTGAAAGAC
>Ga0075991_135_pt1 | contig 11260 bp, 6 predicted proteins | sample RifGroA2_FD_68061 | JGI IMG/M metagenome (GOLD analysis project Ga0075991, IMG submission 68061) | Parcubacteria bacterium GW2011_GWA2_49_9
CGTGCGTGCGGCGACCAACGCGCTCACCATAAGTGGCGGTACGCTAAGTAACGGATACGGCGCGTCCAACATCATCACGAACAACAATGCCTCTCTTGCTTCCGGCAACTTGTACGGAGCCTGGAACCGCGTGCTCAACACCGCGGGTACGCCTTCCAACGCCTACGGTTCGCGAAGCAGTCTGGAAAACTCCTCGGGGAATAGCGCCCCGGGCTTTGCCTACGGGGTACATGGCTCCGTGTATCAGTCCGCCGCCTCTACTATGACAAATGCCTACGGCGTGTACGGCTATATCCAAAAGGATACCAGTAGCGCGGGAGCCATCACCAACGCATACGGTCTTTACAGCAACATGGCGCTCGTATCAGGCTCCATATCAAACGCCTATGGACTTTATATCGCTAACTTGAGCAGTGTTGCATCCACAAGCTACGCGGTCTATACGAATGGCGCTACACAGTCCTACTTCGGCGGTAATGTCGGCGTCGGCATCACCGCACCCACGGCACTCACGCACATTTCCTCCACGACCCCGTACCTTGATATGTTCAAAGTGTCGGGCGCAACCGACTTTCTGACGGTGAAGAGTTCCGGCAATGTCGGGCTGGGGACGACCTCGCCCTCCAAACTCCTCTCCGTCCACGGTGATGCCCTCATCTCCGGCACTCTTTCAGTTGCCGGAATCATCGCCACCTCCTCTACTATTACCTTCTCGGGACTGGGGACGAATATGCTCGCGTCAATCAACGGGAGCGGGAATCTTGTGGCGACATCAACACCGACTGCGGCGTACTACCTTGCGACTTCCAGTATCGCAAGCATCTTCCCGTATGCGTCATCAACCGCCATTTCAGTATCAGGCACCGGCTACTTCGGCACGGCCTCCACCACCAACCTCACGGTGTCGTCACTCACCTCAACGAGAATACCGTTTCTCACGACCGCCGGTGCCTTCACCGACGACGGCGACCTTACGTTCACAAATGGAAATCTGCTGAATGCGACCTATGCTTCCACCACGATGCTCACCACTTCGGCAGGGGCTACATTCGCTACAGCGTCCGGCAACGTCGGGATAGGGACGACGAGTCCGTACGGCCTCCTCGCCATTGAGCAGGGAACCGAATCGGCATCACTTTGGGTCGGCAACACCGGAAGTTCCACCCCTTCTCTTGTCGTTCAAGGCGTGAACGGCAACGGCAACGTCGGCATCGGCACCGCATCTCCGGGAGCAGTCTTGGGAGTGCAGAGCAATAGCAACGGCAAGTATGTATTCAAAGCGCTCAATTCGTCGGGGAATGAAATAGGATCGTTCTACTCAACCGCCACCGGATACGGACAACTCTATGTCGCTTCGAGCGCCGGTGTACAAAATGTGCTACTGGATGCGGGCGGGGGCAACAGTTACATCAATAGCGGTTTCGTCGGTATAGGAACGGATGCGCCCCTTAAACTCCTTGATGTGGTCAAAGCTCAAAATGCCGATACCACTGTTCGCGTGCTCAATACCGATGGCGGCGCTGCGGCCACTGCCTACTTCCTGTCGGATAACGGAACCGACAGTTTCCGCCTTTTGCAGAACGGGACTGGCAGGAGTTACGGAGCATCGTCTGCCGGCGAAGGACTTTTGTACCAGACATCCGCCGGCATGACCCTCATGACCGACAATGCAAGCGGAATCATCAAGTTCGCCACCGGCGGCAGTTCGGAAAAGGTTAGGATTGATGCGGGAGGAAACCTCGGACTCGGCACCACCACACCTACTACAAGACTCGGCGTGCAAGGTGACGCCCTCATCTCCGGCAATCTTTCAGTTGCCGGCCTCATCGCCACCTCCTCCACCATTACCTTCTCGGGACTCGGGACGAATATGCTCGCGTCCATCAACGGAAGCGGGAATCTTGTGGCGACTTCAACACCGACAGCCGCCTATTACTTGGCGACATCATCAATCGCCTCAATCTTCCCGTATGCCAGCAGTACCGCACTCACCGTATCAGGCACCGGCTACTTCGGCACCGCATCAACGACAAACTTGACCGTCTCCGCGCTCACGACCACCCGTATTCCGTTCCTCACCACGGCAGGAGCGTTTACGGATGACAGCGACCTTACGTTTACCAGTGGAAATCTGCTGAACGCTACCTACGCTTCCACGACATTCCTTACCACTTCGGCGGGAGCGACATTCGCCACCGCTTCTGGCAACGTCGGCATCGGGACGACGAGTCCGGCTCAAAAGTTAGAAGTTACAGGAAACATTGCTGTCGGTGTCGGGGGAACAGGAGCCGTTGACGCAGGACTCCGTCTTAATGGAAGTAGTGCCAATGACCAAGGTGCTTATGTGCGTTTTGCAAGAGATTACGTTCTCAAGGGCTGGCTGGGAACCGAAAGTGCCATCATTGGCGGTGCTCCGGATACAATGATTTTGCATAGTGCTAATAACCTTGATTTATACGCTGATAGTGCAAGGGTGATGACCTTGGACAACGGCAACGTCGGCATCGGGACGACGGAACCTGGCGCAAAGACGCATATACTCAATAGCGCGACGACTAAAGGTTTGTATGTAGAACAGACGGGCGTTCTCGCTGATAACACTGATGCCTTAATCATATACAGCAACGCTGCACAAACAGGAAGCAATGCAAAAATGTTAAGTATTCACAGCGACAACGCTGGCTCAACTGCTCCGCTTGTGATATTTCGGAATGACGGCACTGGCGATATTTTTGTAGCGGATGACGGCGGGACACAGGTCTTTAATATAAAAGACGGCGGCAACGTCGGCATCGGGACGACGAGTCCAGGGTCAAAGTTGGAAGTAAATCTTGCTGGAGCGAGTCAGCGCGGGGCTATCAATTTATTATCAGGCGGTGCTACAAATTATGTTTCGCTGGGTATTGGGAGAACGGCAAAGGATTTGGAAATAGGTATTGCTGGCGCTACTAATAATTTTCTCACGGGTTCGGCAGTGGGCGATAGCGCAATCATTCATACGGGTAAATTACATTTTGGTTCAGTTGTTGACGCGGCGGCGCAAGTGACTTTTGATACAAGCGGCAACGTCGGCATCGGGACGACCTCACCTGCGGCATTGTTTGCGGTAACGGGAGGAACAGGCACCTACATTACCAGTAGCGGTACGGTTGGTATTGGGGTGGCAGCGCCTGATGACTTGCTCCACATTCGTGGCACTGGCAATACTTATGTTAAGTTACAAAATAGTGCGGCAACTACAGGGGCGCTGCTGGGATATGCTTCTGGCGCAACACTTTTGACTTTAGCAAATTATCAATCTGATGGGATTACATTTCAAACTTCTGGAGCGAACGATAGGATGAGGATAACAAGCGACGGCAACGTCGGCATCGGGACGACGGAATTGGAGTAGCAAGTCCTACGGCAAAATTGGAAGTGGCTGGAACTATGGTTGTACAAGAAAATAATAAAATAGGATTCAGATATTCTGTGAGCGACCCTGGACCATATCAGTACCTTACCGCGAATGGCGCAACGGCATTGCAATTTCATAATACATATACGAGCGACGGGACAGCCAAGAATTACAGTTTCTATGGAGCGGTTGCAGATACCGAAATTCTGACTGTATTAGGTAACGGCAACGTCGGCATCGGGACGACGGGACCGGGGGCATTACTGCACACCAAATCCGCCGCCGCCACGCATAACCATCTAAAAATAGATACGACAACCGCTGGGACATATCATCCTTATTTAGATTTTTCAGAAGCTGGGACAAATAAATATACTTTCGTTTATTACACAGATGCTAATTTTTTCAACATTGAAGACGGTTCGGGAAATTCAAGAATTAGTATAGCAGACACAACCGGCAACGTCGGCATCGGGACGACGAGTCCGGCTGCGTTGTTTGCGGTGGGCGGGGCAGGTTACTTTACGGGGAATGTTGGCGTTGGTGTAAACAGCGTAGGGACTAGCGGCCTCACGCGCTATCTCACCGTCGGTGCGGTCGGTTCGGGTGAATCCACAGGACTCAACTTCCGCAGTAATCGCACCACAGCGGCAGACGTTACTTCCCGCGTTCAGTTCCTCAACAGTGCTTCGGAAACCGCACGAATAGAGACACGGCTCGACTCAAACGCAACTGGTGGCGCAATGCTCTTTTGGACAAACACTACGGGTGACACCATAACGGAGCGGATGAGAATTGATAGTTCCGGCAACGTCGGCATCGGGACGACGAGTCCGTTGAGCAAACTAGAGATAGTGGGAGGTGATAATGTAGTAACGCTTAAACTGTCTGATTTTATCGCTGGGACAGACGCACAAAAGGATGCTTTTGTGGGTATGGCTCATAAACTTGATGTCGAGGAACCTGTCGCACTTATTCAAGGGCGCTCCGACGGCACTGATAACAAAGTTTGGATTGGCGGTGCCGGGCTTTCATTCAACATGGAAAATGCGGCGACCGAAATTGGATTCTTCACGGCAACGACGGACACAACGCTTAACGGGACGCAACAGATGGTCATTAAAAGCACTGGCAACGTCGGCATCGGGACGACGAGTCCGAGCAAATTATTAAGTATTAGTGGTGTATCGGGTGCTCCTATTATGCGTTTGGCGGTTACAAGTGGTTCTGCTGTTGACGCGGTTACGTCAGCAATTGAATTTAGATTGGACAGTGGAACGAGTGGGGGTCAAAAACGTCAAGGGGCAATAAAAATCATAAATACTGATGATACTTACAACAGAACTGGAAGATTAGGGTTCTTTACCTCAACCTATGGTGCGGGTTCTGATGTTGACACGGAAGCTGAAACGGAGAGGTTGAGTATTTTAGCAACTACAGGCAACGTCGGCATCGGGACGACGAGTCCAATAGGTAAGTTACATATTTTCGGAAACGAACCAGGGCTTGTGATTGAAGATGATGGATGGACAGGTGGCGCATCGGCGTTATACAAACTCAATGTCTCTAACACAGACGGTCGTTTTATGGTTCAAAGGAATACTGCCGTTGCAAGAGATTTCTCTACCTACAATGAGGACTTGGTTATTTCAAATGCCGGCAACGTCGGCATCGGGACGACGGCACCGAGAGCACCATTAGCGTTTTCTGCTTCAGTTGGAGAGAAAATCAGACTCTATGATGATGCTGCTAATAATATTTATGGTCTGGATGTCCAAAATGGTTTGTTACGTATTTACGCAGGTTCAAGTCCCGACGATATTGGATTAGGCTCACGAAGCGGCTCAACTTTTACAGAGGCAGTGAGGATTAAAGGAAGCGGCAACGTCGGCATCGGGACGACGTCTCCACTGTCTAAATTGGCTGTGTCGGGGGGAGCGTCCGTGGGGGCGGATTACAACATCGCGGCCCCGACGAACGGAATGATAATACAAGGCAACCTCGGCATCGGGACGACGAGTCCGGCGTCGTTACTAGACCTCGCTACTCCGACAAACGGTGCAACAAACGAATATGGAACTCTACGTCTCGGTGTACTTAATTCTGCTGCAAGCGAATTGTACACAATCGGTCGCAAATCCAGTGACGGAGTTCTAACCTTCAAGAGTCATCAGAACGACGCTGGCGGATTCCGTTTCAATACGCAAACAAGTGGAGCTGACGCGGAACGGCTGACAATAACAAATGCAGGCAACGTCGGCATCGGGACGACGAGTCCTACGCAAAAACTTGTTGTTTCGGGTGGGGCTATCTCGCTGGATAACAATCAATCGTTAAACTTTAACGATACTGGCGGCACATCTCGGAGAGCCGTTTTACTTAGTAGCACGAATATATCACTGGGGGATGTTGATAATAATGGGTTCAACACCTATATTCTCTCTGGCGCTGATAATCCGATTATTTTCCGATATGGCACTGGCGAGTCGATGAGGATATTAGGAACAACCGGCAACGTCGGCATCGGGACGACAAGCCCGGCAACTAAGCTTGAGGTTGCAGGAGCAATACGTGGCGGCTCATTCCCTCAAAGCACCACAAACACCGGTGAGGCATGGGTAGGAAGGGCAGCCGATAGAACCCTTGGTACATTCACGCTGCAGCTTGGAGGCGCGTCCGCTGCAGGGACGAGCTTTGAGATTGTAGACCGTGCATGGACTAAAGTAATATCCAGCATTAGTGGTGAAGCTCCGGCAGGCTCTTTGGTCGTTAATAGCAACGGCAACGTCGGCATCGGGACGACTGCGCCGGAACAAAAGTTACATGTGTATGGAAGTAATGCGGCTTCGTTGGGGTATGTCTTAAAATTATCACATGGGGACGGGTTGAGTAGTGATATAGGTGTAGGCATCTTATTTTCAGAAAACGCGACGGGTGATGCAAACAGAGGGAAAGGAGCGATTACTTACATAGGGGACGGGTCAGGTTTTGATAGAGGAGATTTTCGTTTCTTACAAGATTCCGCGGCAGATACTGGTAATCCTATTTTAAGTGAGACGGTGATGATAATTAAAAACGGCGGCAACGTCGGCATCGGGACGATAGTTCCAAGCGGGATACTCTCTGTTACTCCTACTCAATACAGTACGGGTACAGCTTCACAATCGCTCACTACGGTTACAGGAGTAGGGACAACTTGGACTAGCGCAATGGTAGGTTCACAATTTGTTTACGCTGATGGAACTAATGGTGGCACGATTACTGCTTTTACTGATACTACACATGTCACGGTTTCCACTTCGCAGACTGTTGCTTCGCAGGCGTATAAAATAGCGTATACAGGGTTACAAGTAGCAACAACAGGCAACGTCGGCATCGGGACGGTGAGTCCGGGGGCGGCATTGCATGTGAGTGCCACCATGCCGGATATAACATCTAATCCCGGTATCGTTCAAATTTCCTCAAGCGACGCAACGGCGCAAAATAAGGGTGGTACGCTTACGTTTGGATTTAATACTTCTGGGGGTTTAGTACAAAACGGAGCTGGTATCGCTGGGTTGAAGGAGTCGGCTACGGCTTCAAACACCGCTGGTTATCTCGCTTTGTACAGCAAGCCTACTGGAGCCGCAAATGCAGAACGAATGAGGATAGATAGCACCGGCAACGTCGGCATCGGGACGACGAGTCCCTGGGCAAAATTGTCAGTTGAAGGCACTGTTTCGTTCAAATCGCTCACTTCTTCGGCAACAGGCAATGCGGTTTGTATCACCACGAACAATGAAATCACGAATGCGGGTGGCGGAACCTGTACTCCTTCCTCGCTTCGGTTTAAGGAAAACGTTGTTACGTTGAACAAAGGGTTCGCGCTTGACACGCTGTCGCAACTCCGCGTCACCTCTTTTGACTACAGGAACGGCGCGTACAGTCCGGAAGACGGAAAAGGGTCGTATGGTATGATTGCGGAGGAGGTGGCGCAGATTGACCCCTTGCTCGTTGACTATGGGTATGACGGACAGCCGCTCACGCTTCACTTTGAAAAAATTACCGGTTTGCTGGTTCAAGCAGTGCAGGAAATCGGAAGCGTCATCAACCTCACTGGCGCGACAACCTCGGCAGTCACGATAGATAGTCAAGGCAATCTCGGCATCGGGACGTCCACACCTGAATATAAATTGCACGTGATGGGTGACGTAGCGGCAACCTCGTTCGTAAACATTTCCACACGCACGGCGAAAAAAGATATTGAGTACTACAGCGAGAGCGACAAGCGAAGTGTTTCGGACAAAATCCGCAATATAAAAATCGCGGAATACCGCTACAACGGAGAAAGCGAATCGGCACCGCTTCGGCTCGGCCTCATTGCGGAGGAGGCTCCTGCCGAAGTATTGAGTGCGAGCGGAAAGGGAGTTGATGTGTATAAGTTAAGCACGTTCATACTGGCAGGTCTCCAAGAGCAACAGAAGCGTCTGGAGGGGCTGGAAGTGAGGATTATGGCGCTAGAATCGCTTGTGGCGAGCAGTACACCACAGCAAGGGGCAGGGTTTAGCGTTGCGAGCGTTGCTGTCGCGGTAAAGGACTTGATTGCGAGCGCCGGGGAGTGGGTAGTATCAAAAATTACGGCGGCAGTGGGGAACTTCGGCACGGCGAAAGTGGAGAACGGTTTGGAGATGAAGGATTCGGCAACCGGAGCGACATATTGTGTGAGGATTACTAACGGTGAATGGGCGAAGGTACAGGGGAGTTGCGCCGAAGCAAGCACCCCCCTCAATCCCCCCTCTGAAGAGGTGGGAGGGCAGACAAGCAGTAGCGGGGATACGACGGCGCCGATATTGACGGTGAACGGAAATAACCCCGCGACCGTTGCTGTCGGCGCCGTCTACGCTGATTTAGGCGCGAGTGTAACCGACAACGTCTCCACAAATCTGGGAGTCTACGCACTGGTGAACGGCGTTGATGTCGGGGTTGCGAGTAACATTTCAATCAACACCGCGAGTTCAACTACCTACACTATTGAGTATTATGCGATAGATCAGGCGGGGAATAGGGGAAGCGCTCAACGCACCGTCATCGTCGGTGCCGAAGTTGCCTCGGCTCCCGCGGAAACAGTCCCAGATGCTGTAGGCACCACGACAACTTCGGTACTGGGAAGCTCAACACCGGCAGTTGCGGAAGAAACACCGAGCGAACCACAACCCGAAGTTGTTGAAGAAATACCCACGGAGCCTTTGACAGAAGCCACGCCAGAACCCGCTCCAGTTGAGTCCGAAAGCACACCAATTTCGGAGTCCGAAACCGCGACTTCTACACCTGCCTTATAGCACGAAAGTTAAGGGGTTAGGCTATAATTTCAAGAAATGCGTGATATATGAGCAAAAGTTATGCGTGATATGCGCAAAACGGTCTAAAATAGAAAGTATGGAGAAAAATTTTGACGCATGGAATGAGGATAAAAAGAAGCTAGACCGAATGCGAAGCGATTTTGACTTTCACGAACGGGAGATTTGGTGGTGCGCTATTGGCATCAATGTCGGTTCGGAGCAACTTTCTTTTTCGGCGGATTTCAGCCGACCGATTCTTGTCGTGCGAAGGCTTTCGCCAAATGTCTTTCTGGGGATACCGTTTACCACCAAAACAGATGACAAGCTACCTTTCAGAGTTCGTGTTGTCGTGGAAGGGGTCTCCAACGATGTCCTCATTGGACAGATACGCGCCTTTGACAGAAAAAGATTGTATCGGAAAATAGCTGTACTGGCAGAAGCCGACTTTGATATCATGAAAAATCACCTCGTCGAGATGATTGAGGGTTAAAATCAAAAAACGCCCCCGCCTTACGGCGGGGTCTCGGAGGCCGAAGCCACGGTGTAGTCACATGGTAACAAAGACGAAAAACAAAGTCAAGCGTAAAGACGATGTATCGGAGGCAAAACCCGAACCTCCGCTTGATGGGCATCTTCCAACACTCCGCGTGTTGGAAGATGCCCATCCCGCAACCGCAACTGCCTGCCCCTACTGTGAGGGTGCGGACTTTGTTAAGCGTGGCACTCGGAAAAACAAGTTTGGACTGGCTCAACTCTATATATGTAGGAATCCACTCTGTGGGCGTACGTTCACGGCTAAAGACATACAAGGCAAGAAGTACCCACTGAAGATAGTCATTGAATGTATGAGTCACTACAATCTCGGATTTACCTTTGAGCAGACGTGTTCTATTGTGAGGCAGAAATTCGGTGCCGCGCCCGACCCGCAAACCGCTTCGGCATGGTATGAGGAATACAAACCTTTGTGTCGCTATGAACGTTTACGTCCTTGGGCGGTGAAGTATTGCAAGCCGACCGAAACGGTAGAGGTGGTCACCATGGCGCATCGGCAACTGTATCGGTTTCGTTATCATCGGGCGAAAACATATTTGATGCTAGAGGAGTTTCGGAACCGGAACCTTAAACCACTCAAAGAATATCTGGACAGTGTGTCCACCGAAACCCCGCACCAGTACTTTTCGGAAGGCGGGCGGATGTCGGAAATCAAGAGCAAGTTTGATAAGGCGGATATGATTGTAAAGTCAAAAACAAATTTTGCCAATCATCTTGCCGAGTTTGTACCTCTAAAGTTCAAGGTAACTGATGACGGTCTGGTTATGCTCAAAGGAAAGAAGCGACCGGAGGCGATGCCGAAGTTGCTAACAGGACATATAGACTTTGTGCAAATCCGCAACGGCTGTGTGCATCTACTGGACTACAAACCGAACGCCGCTAAAGAACAGCCCATCGAGCAACTGACATGGTACGCTATGGCCATGAGCCGTCTAACAGGGCTTCGGCTGTTTGAGTTCAAATGCGGTTGGTTTGATGAGAAGGATTATTTTGAATTTTATCCGTTGCATGTGGTGAAAAAGTTGAATTATAAACGTAAGCGGCACGCTGTATTTAGGGACGGGAGCAAGGTCGAGGTTCCGCGTGAGGGGCAGGGCAAGGCATCGATAGTTTAGTATCCCGATGCCGATGTTGGCGTGGCTTCTGTGATATTCTTAGTCTGCCGAGATTGGAAAACATCGGCAAAGTGAGGCTCAACGCCCTGGAAAACCTCGGCACTGCGATGTACAGATTTCAACCCAAAAAACCAATAAAAAGCTTTCGAGATTTGGAAGTCTATCAGAAAACGCTTGAATGCGCGGTGATTTTCTCAACCGATATAAAGCCGCAACTGGCGAAGCAGCACTATGATTTACTGGAAGGCATGACGAATTGCGCTCTTTCAATCCCCCTGTATATCGCCGAGTCGCACAGCATGCGCTTTTCGGATTTTAAGGTTGCGGTTGCGACGTTGGAAAAAGCAATGCTCGGATGCAACAAGATGGTTGTCTACTTGGAGCAGGCGGCGGGTATCTATGGCAACAAGATTCCGACTGATATGCTTTTGGATATATCACGCCGCTATATGGATGTACGCGGCAAAATGTGGCGGCTCGAGAAATCATGGCAGAAATTTCGGCAAGCCGACCAAAACTTGGCAAAGCTGAAACGATAGTCCCAAGAAACTTGCGAGCATCTAATTCTCGCAATCCTGACAACAGTGGCCAACTGAACCATATCGGTAATCAGTGGGGCACGACCCCCACTCTCGGTCTCATTGGAACCATGGACGACCTGCGTCTCTACCACAGCACCCTCACCGCCGCCGAGGTGAAGCATCTGTATAACATGGGGAAATAGGGAAGAATAGAGAATTTGGAATAAAGAAACATGAATCGGAATACAGAAAAACTAATCGATAAAAGAATAATACTCTATGCGGTACTGACGGTTCTTGTCATTGACGTCGGCGTGTTTGTCGTCTCGGGGTCTGAAATTCTCCCAGTCTATAGTC
>Ga0075991_134_pt1 | contig 8441 bp, 11 predicted proteins | sample RifGroA2_FD_68061 | JGI IMG/M metagenome (GOLD analysis project Ga0075991, IMG submission 68061) | Parcubacteria bacterium GW2011_GWA2_49_9
GATAAGTTCGCGCTGTCCACGGCCAATAGGAATAAGAGCATCGATAGCCTTGATACCGGTCTGTACCGCTTGGTCTACACCTTGTCTGGTGACGACGCCGGGAGCCACCTTCTCAATCGGGTAGGTTTTATCGGCTTTGACAGCACCTTTGCCGTCAATCGGTTCCGCGAGAGCGTTCAATACACGACCAATGAGCTTGTCGCTGACGGGGATTTCAAGAATGCGGCCAGTAGCTTTGACCTCATCACCCTCGTGAATATGCGTGAAGTCACCAAGAATAATGACACCGACAGAGTCCTCTTCAAGGTTAAGGGTCACGCCGATTTCGCCATTCGGGAAAGTAACCATTTCAGACGCCTTGATGTCGGAAAGACCGGAGAGCTTTGCGATACCGTCAAACACTTCCACGACATGTCCCACCTTCTCCGCCTTGACGTTGGACTGGAACTTTTCAATTTGCTTGCGCAGGTTTTCTACAATGGTGTTGTTAGACATGTTGGTGTAATAAATGAGTTTGCAATTGGCGTACTTTGTTTTTGAGTGAAAGGTCTATCATTTCGTCGTTCGCTTCTATCTTGATACCACCGATAAGTGAGAGGTCTTCGTGTGTGTGGAGAGTAATGTCTAACGCCTTGTAACGATTTTTTAGAATTTTCTTAATCTCATCTAGATTTTTCTTCGCTAGCGGTCTTTTGCTTGTCACCGTAGCGCTGACGACACCGAGGTCCTTATTATGAATCTTCTCCAGATGCCATAAAATCTCGGACGCCTTTGAGAGAAGCTTATGCTTGTTCAAAAATTCGACGGCGTTCGTCATGGTACGCTCCAAATCTGCTCCACTTTTACTCTTTGCGGATTCATAGAAAGCCGTCGCGACATCTTTGGTGGAAATTTTGGCCATAATCGTATCTATCGTCTATCGTATCTTTCCCAGCTCGTTCACCGACTTCTCGTCAGAAGATTCGCCCGCCTTGTCGTCCAGTACCTTCTTCGTGGCCGCGACAATCAGCGCCACCACTTCCTTTTTGGCATCTTCAACCATCCGCATTTTCTCTGCTTCGAGGGTTTTTTTACCGTTTTCTATCATCAGCTTCACCTCGGTCTTTGCCGATTCAAGCATTTCGACTCGTTTTTCCTCCGCCTCCTTTTTTCCGGACTGAAAAATAGCATTCGCCTCCGCTCGGGCCTTCGCTAAAGCACCCTCGTATTCGGTCTTCGTCGCTTCAAGAAGCTGCGCGTTCGCTTTAGCGTCTAGGATACCCTTCCCGATTTTCTCCGAGCGTTCCGCCATCAGCTTATTCAGTGGCTTCAATGCGAACAAGTAGAGTACAACGAGAACGACAGCGAAGTTCACCGCTTGGGCCACGATGATTTCCCAGTCTATGTGGAATGTGGTGATGATGGATTCCATAGAAAAGTTAAAAGTTTAAGGGTTACAGTGCGCTAAATTGGCAAATCAAAGATTTAAGCAGAAAAATACGGATATGTATCTTCTCATACTTAAATCTCTCATCTTACAACTTACATCTTTTGGTTAGAGCGAAAAGGCGATGACAAGGGCGTAAATCGCGATTGCTTCGGCGAACGCCGAGGCGATGAGCATCGGAACCAAGATTTTTCCGGCTGCTTCAGGATTTCGGCCGATAGCTTCCATAGCCTTTGCTCCGATCATACCGATACCGATAGCGGGACCGATAGCACCGACTCCGATGGCGATTGCTTTGGCGAGAGGTACAATTTCCATAATTGTTTCTGTTAATTAATAATTATTTGACCTTTACATTCTGGCATCTATCTTAGAGCCTATCCACTATCTTCCCCCTGTCCCAAAAGCCTTATTTTTGGCTCCAAAACTTTGTCTCGTCCTCAACATAATTCATTATGTTTCGGACTCCGCCTCGTTTTTCGCCTATAAATACGGCTTTTATGGACTGGGTACCGCGAGATAGTGGATAGGCTCTTAAATACCAAAACGCAACGTTCAAATACTACGCGTGCGCAGTGTGATGCTCCGCCCCTTCTTCAGCATGCTCGTCATGGTCTTGCGCCGCGATCGTGAAGTACACCAGCACCAAAATCGAAAAGATGAGCGCCTGGATCAACCCGACGAAGATTTCCAGAAAGAGGAACGGGATGGGGAGCAAAAACGGCAAAATCTTACTCATGGCCATAAGAAGCACCTCTCCCGCGAAGACATTTCCGAACAACCGGAATGACAATGAAGCAACTTTGGCGAATTCGCCGATGAGCTCTAACACACCAACGAAGAACGTAACAGGGGCAACCACGAGGACCGTGGGCTCCTTGGAAACTCGGGTAACGATACTCCCGAGCGCCTTGAGATTAACATATTTGTTGAAAGTTTTCCAGATTCCGATGGAAAAAATACCGAACAGGTTGGCGCTTACAACCGCCATAACTGCGAGAGCAATCGTGGTGTTGATGTCCGCAGTACCACTTCGGAGGAACGGGATAAAGGACAGCCCATGCTCCCCTGTCTCAATAATACCGAGACCTCCAATCGGCAAGAGGCCCAGCCAGTTGTTTACGAGAATAAAAAGGAACACCGAAATCGCCAACGGAAAAACCCTTGTTGAGATCTTCCGGCTATTCGTCACCTGGTCGCATAATTGAAGCGCTCCTTCCATAAGCACCTCAAAAAAGTTCTGAATACCACGGGGAACCTCTCGCAATCGAAGACGGATAATAACCGCGAGAAGCGCGATGATAATAACCGCGCCGGTGCTTGTCAGTAATGCGTTAGTAACATGAAAAGAGCCGACTTCTGCGACTCCCTCCGCATACAGTGTTGCCTCATGCTTCACTTGAGGCTCCGCTTCGCCCTGAATGACGGCTGTCTGATTTTCAGTATTATTTTGGCTCATTATTTTTACTTTCCTTTGCTATGTCTCTCATATACGCACTTGCCGTTCTGACAATCCCAAAAGTGGATACCGCGAACGCGACGCACGTCGCGCCGATAAAGAGCCACGGCTCCGTACCAAAACGCACGTCCAGATTTTTACCGACAATCAGCGCCAGAACAAGCGGAACAACAATCCAGCCTGAAACCTGACTGAACACGGTTAGGGCCGGTTTCCACCAGGGGCTACTCTTGGTGTCGCTCTCTTGCACGCGTGCAGTATACCCCGACAGTAGGCTCTAGACAAGATGATTGGTGGGTGGGGTATAGCTGAATCTAAAAACGCTGGCAAACAAAAACTGCAGCGAGCAATTCGATGCAGTGTCCTTGCGAAAAGTGAAATGCGAAACGCAAACCGCCTTGGAAACCATCATCGATCTGTCTCCTGCACTCCAAACAAAGTCGCAATGCACATCGAGGCTGTGTAGAAGTAGAGAAGCGTCACCCCCGATTCAAAGTTGTCCCGAGTGATTTCCGAAATAATGAGGTGCAACCCTATTGCAAAACAACCTAAGGAAAGAATCACTCTACCTGCTCGGATAAGGCCATGTTGAGATTGGCGCCAGAGCATCAGGACTCCTATCGTAAGACAGACAAGCGTGAGATTAACACAAAAGTCAAATGTAAACACGATGTCTCCTTTCTTGGTTCCATTTTCACTATACAACCTACAAAGATTTCCGCAACATTCGCACGCCTGCGTACACGATAGGGGTAATCAGTACCGCAAACGTGATTTTGAGCAACAGATACGGGATAATCATCTTAACCACGAACAACGCGTCAAATTTCGGGGTAATCAAGTAAAACGCGATAAACATAAAGACGGTCGTATCCACAAGTTCGGAAGCAAATGTGGAAAGATTGGTGCGAAGCCACAGGTACTTCCCAGCCGTCATCCTGCGAATGCGCTCAAAGATAAGAATGTCTTGAAGCTGAGCAAGCCCAAACGCGACAATACTCGCAATAATGATGCGAAGCGATGAGCCGAATATTGTCCGGTACGCCTCGTTAGCGCCAAAACGGACATTCGGGTCAAGAACTACGAAAATCGCTGAATATATCATCAAAATAACCAACGTAAGCATTCCGGCAAGCGTAAGCTTCCGCGTAAACGCTTTCCCGTACAACTCCGTTGAAATATCGGTTATTGCAAACGTGAGTGGCACGATAAACACCGCAACCGAGCCGGCAACACCAAAAATAGTAATGATTTTCCCTCCGAGGAGATTCATACCGACCAGCATTCCGACAAACACACTGAAAAGCGTCAGCAACCTAAAATCAGCCTTTGGTTCCTCAAATATTTTTGTAGGTATTGTCATTTGAATCATATCCTTTGTATTTAGCACGGAAGCCACGGCCGTGGCTTCCGTGCTAAATTGCTTTGGCTAGTGATAAGTGGCTATCGTGGGTATTTGAGGTACGTCTTGCATAGTGAAGAAGGAGTGTCCCCGTTGCATTCAAGCGTTTAACTGAAACCAATTCAAATTTTGAAAATCTCTTGAGACCGTCTAGAGCGAGTGGTTTCCCCGTGCCGAACGTGAGTGGCTCAACCGTAAGGTATATTTCGTGGACAAGATTCCGTTTAAGAAACCAATCATAGATTGAGGTTCCACCAACGACGGCTATGCGAGTCCAGTTGTGGTGTGAGAGAAGACTGTATAGGCGGCGGACTGTCGGATTTTTGAGAAGGAGAACACCCCTCCTGCCGAAGACGGCAGTGCTCCCCTTACTAAGGGAGAATCCCCTTCGAGAGAACACAATGCGGTTTCGCGGTTTGAGCGGCCGCTTGATAGCTTCAAACGTTTTCCGGCCCATAATGGCGACATCCGAGGCATTAAGTTCACGATGGAAAAAGCGCTTATCCTCCGTTGATGTCCACTCACTTCCCTCTTTCTCGCCGTTAGTAATCATCCCGTCAAGACTCACGGCTGCGTAAAGGATGAAATGCGGCTTTCTAGTGTTTTTTGCCATAGAAGGGTTTGAGTAGCGGGTAGTAGATATCCTTTTTCGGGTCAATGTAGAGCTCTATGGACGTGTCTTTACCGGTAAACCGCAGTTGCGGGACATCGCGAGCTATAGCAATCGGAATTTGCTCATCGGTTTCTCCCATAACCGTTACCGCGGCTGCCGCGACTCCTTCAGCAATATTTGATTTTGAAAATTTGAATTTCCGACCGAAAATATCCTTTTTCCCGATATGATTCGCTACAGGGTGAAAGCCGAAAAATCCGATAGAAATGCCGATGACGCCGGAACGCATAGGCGTGCAGTAACTGTCGGTGATAATGACGCCCAACTCTTTTAGACCTGTTTCCTTGCGAATACATTTCCAGATTGATTTTGCCGATTCCATCGGGTCTCTCGGCCAAAGTATAACGTAGCCGTTGCCGTTACTCTCGTCAATTCCAGCCGAAGCGATGACTGTGTGCCCCTTGATTGAGAAGGTTACATCTTTTACTCCTCCGAAGGTTGTCCGAGACTCGGACTCCTGCTGTACCAGTCTGGCTTTAGCCTCCGATGTGGTAGCAAGAATACACCTTCCTTCGCCGATGGCGACGATTTTGGAAGTGACAACCAGAATGTCTTTTTCTTGCAACTTCGTCGCGACTTCTTTAAGCGTTAAAGAAATATCGTCGTGTGGCGGGTTAAAGACTCGTGTTTTGATTGGCAGTACCTGCATACGCGTAGTTAGAGCATGTCTGAAAACCATTGACGTTACGAGAAGTCGTGGTGTGAGGCGAGAATGCGGCGAGGAAAACGAAGAATAGCTGGGCTATTTTGAGTTTTCCGAGCCGTTCGTTCGTAGCCCGCAACACGACTTCGCAGTAGGCAAGAGTTTTTGGACATGCTCGAGGTACTGTACAGGAGATTTAATCCGTGTGCACGCGGTGGTGCTCGGACATAATCCGCTCCTTCACCTCGTTCGGCTTTGCGACACCTTTGAACTTAAATGACTCGTTACTCGCAGTGTGTATTTCGACGGTTCCGAAACCGATAACCGTCTCTACAAGTCCGGAAACCTTGACGGTAGCGTCCTGAATTTGGTTGTACCGAAAAGAGGAAACGTGGCGGTTAAACAAGCCGAGCTGCTCAATATCAATAATCCGATGATTAGTTAAAATCCAAATGTCCAAATAATAGTTAGTCCACAAAAGCGCGAAGAGCATCCACAGAAGCATCAGCCAAAGGCTCCAGAAGAACGTAAAGAGTGGAGCACCATAGTTTGTTACGTGTAGTGCGGAAAACACTTCGTTAAACGCCGACGCGGGAATAAACACAAGAATCAAGGGTAGTACCGCAAAAAGTAGGAGAAAAAAGGTTTCGCTAAAAAACAAAAACCAATGCCTCCGTGCGATATATAGAATCTCCTCTCCGTCTTCCAGTTTGACCATTGCCGTAAAGCTAGCGCCAGATTAAAACGATATATGAAATAACGACAAGCGCGCAAAAAACAGCGGAAACCGTGAGATAGAGTACGGGAGCTCGTTTGATGATTTGTGTGTCCATCCCGTACTCCTTCCAGTGATACAGAAAAGCAACACTTAGCGCCACGAATACGACCAAGCAGAGTGCAAGCAACATACCGAGCGCAAGCGGACTAAGGAGGGTTGAGAATTCAAATTGCATCAGCCTATTTTACACCGCGTTGTCTAAAGATAAAAGCAGTAGGTTTTAAGCGGAAATCCTGAATGTTTCGGGCGGTAGCAAGAATTTCTCAATAAGCGCCTTATGTGCCTCAATTCTTCGCACAAAGATAAGTACCCTCTCATTGACGAATACAGGAGCCCATTCCGGGTCCTGTAAGCGCTGAATCAAGAAATGTTGCCCCCATGGCGTCGCATCGCGATAAGAAAAGACGATAGCGTTAAAACGATACTCCTCCAGCTTTTCCTCCCAGACGGCATCTTCTTCCTGCATTGGAATATACACATCTTGAAAGAACGCCACGGGATATGCCTCGGGACGGTTGTCAACAAACACCTTTTCATCGGGAAAGAGGTGGAAGATAAGATAGCCACCAATGTCGTAGTTGTTGAAATAAGGACCCACAATATGATGCTCACGTATAAATTCAACCGGTGCGCTATTCCCCGTCTCAATTGGTTCGGAAGTAGTGTCCGAATGTGTGCGGAAATGAAGGGAATCGCGAAAAGCCCGAAAAGTGCGAGATTTCGTATGGCGAGCCACGCCATGATGCTTATACCCGCGATGACGAAGACGTGGGCCAATCGGATGCCGCGCCAATTGCGCACCGCCACGAAAATAAACAGAAGCACACACACGCTAAACACAACCTTAAATATAAAAAAGTTAGGGTCAGCTATCAGTTTCTCCATAAACCATACGGGTTGATTTTCCGCGAGACGGTATCCGTAATTCCCAAAAATGGTCACCGCTGCGGTAAATGCTCTGTAACCGAACGGATTGAGCAGCATCGCTCCAACGGTCAGAACGAAGATTCCCGCGAGACGAAAGAAAACAGCTCGGCGAATCAAAAGACTCTCCAGTAGGAACGCGCCCACGAGAAGCGGTCCGAGCAGGAAATAGACATGCAGGTTAACCCAGAACATCTCAATAACCGGGAGGAACCAAAGCCCAAGGATGCTCATTCGCGCCTGCGGTTGCTCCCGAAACCGCGACAACAGAAAGAAAAACAGCCCTGCAAACAGGTAACTTATAACTTCAGGACGAACTTCGGTTCGCTCGGCAAGGAGCGGTAGAGTCGCGAGCGCTACGAATCCGACAATTCCCCAATTCGCATAGACTCTCCCCGCAAGGAGAAAAATCGCGAGCGCGGCAAAACTAAGCAAAATGAAAGAGAGGTGAAGCCCCGTAAATCCGAAGAATGTCCATACAAAATAAGACAAAACACCGCTTGCCCAATGATGATTCACCCATTGAAAATTAGGATGGGTGTATGAATACACATTTTGGGAAAGAATCGGGCTATTCTGTAAAATCATTTCTCCATTTTTGATATGCCTTCCCAAGTCGGCAGGGACAAGGTCTATCGGATGCGACAGAAACAGTCCGTACAGGATGAACAAAAAAGCGCACAAAATAATGGCGGAACTGTGACGGAAGAGGTACGCGAAAAACGGTTTCTGCATCCATACAGGGTCTTTCTTTAGCCGTTCCTCTAGAGCACTCTGCATACGGCACATTGTAGCGCAAAAAAAGATCCGCTTCAGCCGAATGTAGAGTTACCATGTGGGCAACTCTACATCTGCTTTGCGCAAATCCAAAAATCTTGTAGAATCATTGAATTGCGAGACGGGCCCTTAGCTTAGTTGGTAGAGCGCCACATTTGCAATGTGGAGGTCGCCGGTTCGAATCCGGCAGGGTCCACACGCACTTCAAAAATAAAAATGGGCCTGTGGTCTAGTGGTACGACGCGTCATTTTCACCCCGTTAGAAATTTGAGGGCCCGTAGTTAAGTGGTACAACGGTGCATTCGCATTGCACAGACGCGAGTTCGATTCTCGCCGGGTCCACCATTCCGAATTTGCCG
>Ga0075991_130_pt1 | contig 8212 bp, 7 predicted proteins | sample RifGroA2_FD_68061 | JGI IMG/M metagenome (GOLD analysis project Ga0075991, IMG submission 68061) | Parcubacteria bacterium GW2011_GWA2_49_9
AAGGGATTCGGGATGTATGAACCCATTCACGGTTCTGCGCCGAAAATGGCAGGCCTTGGAACCGCGAATCCCACCTCGCAGTTTCTTTCGCTTGCGATGCTCCTGCGCCACAGTTTCGGTCTCACGAAAGAGGCGGAGGCGATAGAGAAAGCGATTGTCGCCGTCTGGGCGAAGGGCGTCAGAACCAAAGACCTTGTGCCGAAAGAGCAGTCATACGCGTCAACGAGCCAGTTTAGTGCCGAGGTCATTAAGGAAATATTACATGCTCATAAATAATCTATATGAAAATTACCGAGAAAATCTGGTTTAACGGCGCATTCGTCCCGTGGGCGGATGCCAAAGTACATGTCCTCACACATACGCTTCATTACGGAAGCGGGGCGTTTGAGGGCATCCGCGTGTACAAAACCGACAAAGGTCCGGCGATTTTTCAGCTGGAAAAGCATATGGCACGACTCGTTTATTCTTCGGAGAGTGTCGGTATGAAGCTCCCATTCACCAAGGAAGAGCTTATGCGGGCGGCGATTGCGACCGTAAAAATAAACAGACTTGAGTCCTGTTATCTCCGCCCGCTCACCTTTTACGGGTACGGTGAACTCCGTGTCTCTCCTGAAGGCTGTCCCGTGGAGGTGATTATGGCGGCGTGGCCATGGGGAGCGTATCTTGCGGGAGAAGCGGCGCGCATTAGTGTCGTGAAGACAATCCGGATACATCCGCAAACTACCGTTGCGGACGCCAAGCTTACCGGCCCGTATGTTAACTCCATGCTCGCGGCGCGCGAGGCCCTCGGGAGAGGCTTCACCGAAGGCCTCCAGTTGGATTATGAAGGCAACATCGCCGAAGGGCCGGGAGAGAATTTCTTTATCGTGAACGGCGCAACTGTCAGCACTCCGAAACTCGGCTCGATACTCCCCGGCATCACCCGAAGCTCGGTCATCACGCTCGCGCGCGACCTTGGGTACACAGTCGAGGAACGCCCCGTTACCCTCAAAGAAGCGTGGGCGGCGGACGAGTGTTTCTTCACCGGCACGGCGGCCGAAGTGACCCCTATCGCTTCGATTGACGAACACAAGATGAAATCTCCGGTGGGGAAGGTGACTACACACATACGAGAGGAATTTCTGAAAATCGTGCAGGGGAAGAATCCAAAGTACAAAGAGTGGCTGACGTTTGTCGGTTAATTCTTGGTAATCGGTCATTTCCGCTTTCAAATCTCATCCCGATAGGAAATCGGAGTGAGTAAGAATGCGGAAAATCAGTTACTCGCCGACCCAACTTTTGTTTCTGGGTGGAAACAAGGTTAGAGAGGACGGAGGAACTGGAGCAAGTATGTTCTATGGAAAATGCTTTAAACGCGCGCCTTGAAGTGCTGCAAAATGAGATAAATCTGTTGGCAAGAAGTGACCCCGAAGCCCTTGAGAAGGCTTTGAAAGGGACTCAATTCGTACATTGTCTCCTTAATACGGCTCATTATGCGGGGTCGCAACGTATGGAGGATAGGTTAAGGGATATGGTAGATCCCGCATCATATCTTGCTGGGCAGCACTGTTGATGAGGAATATTTTGATTAATAAGACATCTTGCAGCCGCTCGGGTTACTCCGGCGGCTTTTTGTTGACAGTTTTTGAGGTTAGAGTACCATTTGAGTATGCGAAAGTCCGCACAAGTTATCTCCATTATTTGGCAGAGCATTATTACCGAAACAATCGGTGGAGATTTTGCGTGTGTCCAGCTTTAGATGTAAGTTTCAAGATTAAAGTTAGGAAGTAAGATACACGGAAGCTCTTCATCGAAAGGAGCTTTTTTTATAAGCTAGCTCACATTCTTAACAATCACGAGTGGTATTGCAGCGTGTCCCCCATTCGCATGCGCCATTCGTTCCTAACCCGTCTGCTGACGGACGGACTAGGGTAAGCGTATCTACTATGAAATCAATACAAACACCAAACGCGCCGAAGGCGGTAGGACCCTACTCGCAAGCGATAGTCGCGGGAGACTTTGTCTTTTGCGCGGGGCAAATTCCCCTTGACCCCGCAAGCGGAGAAATCAAGGCAACCGACATTAAGGGACAAACAACGCAGGTTTTGAAGAATGTTGAAGCGCTGTTGCGGGCTGCAGGAACAACATTGGCAAAAGCGGTGAAGTCGGAAGTCTACCTCAAAAATATGTCGGACTTTGCGTCGATGAATGAAGTTTATGCCACGTTCTTCACCTCCGACCCGAAACCGGCGCGGGTGACGCTTGAGGTGGCGCGGATTCCCAAAGACGCACTCGTGGAAATCGCTTGTGTGGCATACCTAAAATAAGCTTACACGTCTGGTCGAATTCTCCCTTTCCTAAAGGGAGTACTCCGAAGGAGGGAGGGATTTAAATCCTCCGTCCTCTAAGACTCGGACACCTCTAGTCTACGACTACTTCGCTTTCTCAAAGGAGGAATAAGAAACTATGATTTCATACATATGAAAAAAGACATACCGGAAAAACTAGAACCTAGCCTTGTTGAAGAAGCCTACGGGAGAATCCACGAAGTCATCATTAAAACCTCGCTCCGGCTGAACAAAACACTCTCCGCTCGCTTTGGCGCGACGATTTATCTGAAGCGAGAAGACCTTCAGCCTGTGCGCTCGTATAAAGTACGCGGGGCGTATAACCGCATCTCGCTCCTTACCCCGCAGGAGCGGAAAAAAGGTGTCGTCTGCGCGAGTGCGGGGAACCACGCGCAAGGGGTGGCTTTCAGCTGTGCGAAGCTCGGCATCAAGGGCTACATCTATATGCCAAAGAATACTCCGCGTCAGAAAGTTAACCGCGTGCAGGCACTCGGTGAGAAATGGATAACGCTGACGCTTGTCGGAGATAACTTTGACGAGGCCTATAAAAACGCGCGGGCATTTTGCGACAAATCCCGTAAAACATTCATCCACCCGTTTGACGATCTACAGGTCATCGCGGGGCAGGGAACCATCGGCATTGAAATACTGGACCAGTTGGGTAGGTCGCCCGATTACGTGCTTGTGCCGATAGGCGGAGGTGGACTTATTTCCGGCCTCGGTTCCTATCTGAAGTTCAAAGACGAGCGCATACAGGTTGTCGGTGTTGAGCCGGTCGGTGCGCCCTCAATGGCCGAGTCACTGAAGGCCGGTAAAGTCGTCACACTTCCGAAAGTGGATACGTTTGTTGACGGTGTCGCCGTGAAGACGGTCGGTGTACACACCTTTGCGATAGCGAAACACATCATAGACACGATGCTTCTCGTGCCGGAAGGGAAGGTATGCCAAGAAATGATTTCGCTGTATCAAAATGACGGACTTGTTACCGAACCAGCGGGGGCGCTTTCGGTCGCTGGCCTTGAACAGATGAAGGACAAGATAAAAGGTAAGGTAGTGGTGTGCATTGTGAGCGGAGGCAATAACGACATCAGCCGGTATACCGAAGTCATTGAGCGTAGTCTCGTCTATCAGGGACTCAAGCACTATTTCGTGATTGAATTCTCCCAACGGCCGGGGGCTCTCCGCACCTATCTCAATGATGTGCTCGGCCCCACCGATGACATCACCTTCTTTGAGTATGTGAAGAAAAATAACCGTGAACACGGGCCGGCCTTGGTTGGAATTGAGCTTGCACAAAAAAGAGATTTTGAGCCGCTTCTTAAAAGAATGGACAAAGTCGGTCTCACGTACGAACTCTTGAAGAACGACAGCCCCGTCTTTAGGTTCCTAATGTAATCCATACTGTGTTGACAACTTTTGGATCGGGTGTAGAGTGAATATATGCCGTTTAGAGCAACAAATCTTGTCGTCGTGAAGACTAACTCCAGAGTTGGTTTTTGCGATGTTGTTGCCTAAATTTCTCCCCCACAAAATCTCAAAGATAAGCTCCGGAGTCACATGATTCCGGAGCTTATTTCTTTGCCGTTGTGCGGATGAAAGAAATATTGCCCTTTGAAAACAAGCTTGAAAGAGAAAACATCAACCATACAGGAGAAGACAATGAACAGAATAATGACTGGAGCACAGATGGTTATCGAAGCACTCTGCGGAGAAGGGGTAACGGATATCTTCGGCTACCCCGGGGGAGCGATTCTCCCAGTGTTCGACGAGATATATAATCAGACACATCGTACTCGACTTATCCTCGGTCGCCATGAGCAAGGGTCGGTTCACGGGGCTGAAGGGTACGCCCGTTCGACTGGAAAGGTTGGGGTAGTTCTGGTCACATCGGGTCCCGGTGCGACCAACACGGTTACTGGCATCGCCGACGCCTATATGGACTCCGTTCCTCTCGTCGTCATTACCGGCCAGGTGCCGACATACTTAAGAGGCACCGATGCGTTTCAGGAGATGAACATCGTCGGTATGACCGCGGTGTGTACTAAGCACAGCTACTTGGTGAAGAACGTAGCGGAGTTACCGGAGGCGCTTCACCACGCCTTCCACATAGCTCGGACAGGAAGGCCTGGTCCGGTAGTGGTGGACATACCAAAAGATGTTCAGATTGCCTCTGGGGTTTATGAAAGGCCAAGCATTGGGCACCCGACGTATCGGCCGCAGATTAAGGGGGACCAAGACAAAATACAGGAGGCGATGAAACTGATGTGGAGCGCTCGAAAGCCGGTTTTCTATACCGGTGGGGGAATCATCAACTCTGGAACAAAGGCATGTGAGCTTCTACGCGAATTGGTGCGTGCGACGGGCTTTCCGATAACGTCCACTTTGATGGGACTCGGAGCCTATCCGGCTTCCGACCCGCAATGGCTCGGCATGCTCGGGATGCACGGAACGTGGGAAGCCAATCATGCAATGCATGATTGCGATGTCATGATAAGCACGGGGGTGCGTTTCGATGACCGGATTACCGGAAGGCTGGAAGAGTTCTCGCCGCATTCCAAAAAGATTCACGTTGATATTGATGCTTGTTCAATCAACAAGAACGTTAAAGTCGATGTGCCGATTCTCGGAGATTGCGCGTGTGTGCTTGAGGAGATGCTACAGCTATGGCGGACGAGTTCAGTGATTCCGGACAAGACGGTGCTACGGTCATGGTGGCAACAAATCGACAAATGGCGCGAGTGCAAATCTCTCGCCTACGCGAACTCAACAACAACCATTAAGCCGCAGTTGGCCATTGAGCGACTCTACAACCTCACAAAAGGTCGTGATGTGTACATCACCACCGATGTCGGACAACACCAGATGTGGACTGCTCAGCACTATGGCTTTGAGGAACCCAAACGGCTTCTCACTTCAGGTGGGTTGGGGACGATGGGATATGGACTTCCTGCCGCAGTCGGAGTACAGGTCGCTCATTCGGAATCGCTCGTTATCTGCATAACCGGCGATGCTTCTATTCAGATGATGCTCCAAGAAATGGATACTGCATACCAATACCAACTTCCGATAAAGATCCTCATCATCAACAACGGAGGCTCGGGTATGGTGAAGCAGTGGCAGCGACTCGGTCACAATGGGCGGCTCTCGCACAGCGTTATGCGTGGGCCGGACTTCGTCAAGCTCGCCGAAGGTTATCGCGCAAAAGGTCTTCGTTGTGAGCGGCCGGAGGACTTAGATGCGATGCTTAGGGAAATGATTGAAACCCCAGGTCCTGTTATCCTCGATTGTGTCGTGGACCCCAACCAAGATTGTTGGCCTATGATACCTTCGGGCGCGGCGCACAATGAGATGTCTCTCGGGCCGGAACAAATCGCTTGACTAAGGATGGTTAAGGGATGGTCTGAGTTGTTCTCTTATTCAGTTGAGCCACGGTAAACCCCGTGGCTCTTTTTTAACGATAAAGAACAACAGCTTTTATCAATATATCCACTACGAAATGCTCGATACAAACAGCCCCGTCTTTCGGTTTTTGATGTAATATCCATATTCCACGCGCTCGGTAGGAGTGCGTTACATTTTTTTGTTAAGAGTAGCTTTCTATGTTACTATCCAAGAGACAAAGATGGTTCTTCGTCATCGGTCTTTCAACGCAAATCAGTCAAAGAGAAAGGATAAAAGATGCAAAAGTTACTTGGATTCGCTCTTGTCCTCGTCATTCTTTTAATAATAGGCATTCCTCGCCTCATAATTCCTCCCTTTATTGGAGAATTATCACTTCTCGTTTACCGTCCAGTACATTATGTGACTGTTCCTCCAGGTCAAACTGTGTATTTTCCGCGTCGCTCGCGGACTTCTAGCTACGGCGTTTCAGCGGATGGACCCGTGAGCATTCACAACGACCTCGGTGTGGCATGGCCAAGACGGCAAGGACAGATAATCTTAACCTCCGTTACAAACCGGGTGATTCTTGTCACGATAAGGGAAAAGAAGAACTGGTGAGTTAAGAATTGAGCGTTAGATATTTTAGGGGGTATTCATTCTATGAAGTACCTCCTGCCTTTTTATCCTACTAAGACAAACAGGTACTTTTTGTAGTTTCGATTTTTCTGTTGACAGTTTTTGCGGTTGGAGTATCATTTGACCATGCAAATATCTGCACGAGCTATCGCGATTATTGCGATTATTATTCCCTCCTTAACGGGTGGAGAACTTACTCGTGCGCGCTTCTAACTAACTCTCAAAGAAACACACACAGGTCAGCTCTTCACCAAGGTGATGAGCGGTTTTTGTATCTTGAGTGAGATGCAGTAAAAACCGTTCTTACCGAGGAGGGAAGTGACTGTTGTACCTTATGAAAACAAAAGAATACATGTACGTTGGCTATAATCGGCCTTTAACCAGCTCACTACATTCATTTGTCGTTCAATTGTCTAACGAACTAGGACAAAAAGAATGCATTGCCTGTTTCCCCAAAAGTAGCGGAACATTATCGGACGCTCTGCCACAAGACGGGTTTTGGCCAGCCGAGGAACTTCGGCGCTGCGGGAGAGCCATATTCGTGTTTGACCAGGATAGCGATAATCTTGATGCCTTGGCGCAATTGGGAGCTGTTGCTACGTTGCGGATACCGGTACAGTGCATTCTTGTACAGCGTAGCGTCTGTCTCTCGCCAATCAAAGGTCTGGTCAATGCATACGGATTTCCGCTTTTCGAGACGTGGGATACCGGTGGGGCGCAGGCGTTAGTCAAGCAATGTCTGTTACAGTCTTGTACAGCATAATCGAAAAAATGGCTCAACGTATGGTTGCTAGCGGGTTCCTTATAGGGTTGCGTCCATTCTTGGCCCGACCCTGTTTTTTTGTTTGACACTCCTCTCTATATAAGTATAATAGTCCAGCACTCACAAAGAGAGAGTGCGGTCTTTGACAATTGAAATGTAGAGAACGTTAAGTGTAAGTGCCAATTTTGTTCGCCGAAGGCGAGTACAAAATTGAGCATCCCCGCGACGAAGCAGTAGCGAAGTAGTCGCAGACTAAGGCGGGGATCACAACGTCTATTCAAAATTAAGTAAGTACATAAGTAATTCCACTCAACCTTCTAATCAAAGGGAGAGCAAGTTAGCGAAAGGTCAAACTCAAGGAGCAACTTTTAACCGTTAACTTTTCACTGTTAACCGTTAAGAGTCAGTAGTTAGTGGTGACGCGAAGCGTGCTATTTTCTATTTTGTTCCGTTCGCGAATTCGTCTTCGAATTCGCCCTGCGTAGCTTTATGCGAAGCAGGGCAAAATCCTACTACGCCCTCTCGGGCTTCGAAGGATTGAATTTGCAGACAAATTCAATATTAGAGTTTGATCCTAGCTCAGGATGAACGCTGGCGGCGTGGATAAGGCATGCAAGTCAAGGGGGCCGCAAGGCAACCGGCAGACGAGGTAGTAATAAGCAGGGAACGTACCCTAGAGTCAGGCATAGCTCATCGAAAGGTGAGGTAATTCCTGATAGTACCAGCCGTAATTTTTGATTCGGAGATTAAGGTTCGACCTTTCTCCCGATTTAAGGTCGAACCTTGATGAACTGTTAAGATTGAACTCCTCCGATTTGGCGAAAAATTCAATCGCGGAGATTTTTTCGCATCTTCAGACAAGGACTACGGGCCTTACTGAGGAGGAGGCAAAGGCAGGGTTATCCAAATACGGGTTAAATCAGTTACAGGCGAAAAAGAATGCAAAGAGCTTTGGGAGAAATTCAGCCCGAAAAGGGTATTATGGGATTTGTGGGATTTCCGCTTTTGCTTCCATGCCGGCAGTTTCAGCTTTAATTTTATTGTTGGATTTGAAGGAAAAGAGGAGGCAGGCCTTCTGCCCCTGGTTTTTGATAATACAGAAAAA
>Ga0075991_138_pt2 | contig 8171 bp, 8 predicted proteins | sample RifGroA2_FD_68061 | JGI IMG/M metagenome (GOLD analysis project Ga0075991, IMG submission 68061) | Parcubacteria bacterium GW2011_GWA2_49_9
CTCCGAGCGTACGGGGCAGTTTCAAGCCACCACGCACGCGGAGCGTGCGAAGTCATTACCTCACTTTGTTTTGGAAATAGGTGCGAGTTTGGTACAATACAGACACCATTGAGAAATAAAAAAGCCCCGCCAACTACTTGGGGAGCCGGCGGAGTGCCGCCTGTCTTTGCCGCGCTTTCTTGTTGAGTTCTTTGAGTTCCGCTTTTTGTTGGGCGACTTCCGCTTCAAGATCGCGTCTTCCCCGTTTGCTCAAAGGTGCGGATTCCAATCGGTTCTGATTTCTGCGAAGCTCGAATCGAGCTTTGTCCAATTGGCCGTAAACGCCTTGATGCAGGCCACGACTCATCCGAATAGCATGGGGTACATATGTTTTCTTCATAGTTTCTTTCTCCTCCGTAACACTAAAGTAAGGGTTAAAATTGTCAATTCAACAAACTTTTTATATTTTAAGCTCAATGCTAGTATTCGTTTATGGAATGGAAAGATTTTTTTTCGGGAAAAAGAGTCACCCTGATGGGATTGGGGCTTCTTGGACGCGGACTAGGGGACGCGATTTTTCTCGCCGAACACGGGGCAGAGCTTATCGTTACCGACCTCCGTGACGAGAAGACGCTCGCTCCGTCTTTGGCGAAATTGAAGAAGTGTAAGAATGTTAGGTACACGCTGGGCGAACATAAGTTTGAGGATTTTAGAAACCGCAATTTTATCGTCAAAGCCGCCGGAGTCGCGCTTGATTCGCCATATATCGCCGAAGCGCGGAAAAACAAAATACCTATTGAAATGGATGCGTCACTTTTCGCGAAGTTGATGCCGAGAGGAGTTACTCTCGTTGGTGTAACCGGCACACGCGGCAAATCTACAACTACTGCACTAATTTTCGATATCTTAAATTCCTCCTTTATAAAAGGAGGTGGCGAGTCTGCGAGCCGGAGGATTTTTAAAGGCGGCAACCTCGTGCCCGAAGCCACGCTCCCATTGCTTGAGAAAGTAAAAGCAGGCGACATTGTTGTCCTTGAACTGGATTCATGGCAACTGCAGGGTTTTCACGACGCAAAGATTTCTCCGCAAGTCGCGGTGTTTACGACTTTCCTCGACGACCACCTTATTTATTACAAAGGCGACCACGCGCGCTACTTTGAAGATAAAGTCGCAATTTTCAAGTATCAAAAAGCTGGCGATACTCTTATCGCAGGGGAGAAAGTAGCGGAAAATATCGGAAAGTCTAATGTGCCGGTGAACGGTGATTTTATCATCGCGAAAAAAGAAGATGTACCAGCTCCGCCAGTTGGCGGATGGAATATCCCAATTCCTGGCGAGCATAATCTTGAAAATATCGCCTGCGCGATTGCAGCTGCGAAGGTAGTTCTCTCGACACCGGATGTTGGTGGGCGGGAATTATCCGGTGTCGAAGATGCTATTCGAAAAGCCGTTGAAGACTTTAAACCAATAGCAGGCCGTCTTGAACTTATCCGCACGGTCAAGGATGTAAAAATCTACAACGATAACAACGCCACAACCCCCGATGCAACCCTAGCTGGCCTAAGGGCGCTAGGGGATTTAGGATTTAAGAATAATGATTTAGGAAAAGAAGACTCAACTCATAAATCCAAAATCATACATCATAAATCTATCATCTTGATAATGGGCGGAACCGACAAAGGACTTGATATGACAAAGTTGGTTGAAGAAATCCCGAAGTATTGCAAAGGTTTGGTTTTGTTAAAGGAATCCGGTACGGAAAAGCTCTTGTTTGAATTTCCCGTTCTTAATTCCTCCTTTCCTAAAGGAGGTGCCCGTAGGGTGGAGGATTTTGTCGTATTCCAAAAAGACACCCTCAAAGAATGTGTTGAAGAAGCTATGGCTATGGCACAAAACGGTGACGTGGTTCTCTTCAGCCCCGCCTTCGCCTCATTCGGAAAATGGTTCAAGAACGAGTATGATAGGGGAGAGCAGTTTGTGAAAATAGTGGAAGGTTTATAAAGTTCGTAAAGTTGAAAGTAACATGAAATTTGAACTCAAAAAAGTTCATAGGAATACGCCTGAAAGTGAGTTTATCGCTGACCTCAAGAATACTGCTATAAAATTGAATCAGGATTTTGTTACACATCAACAGCAGAATGAATTTGGGAAATTCGATGCTTCTAATATGGCAGACCGATTTGGAGGATGGGCGAAAGCGCACGACCGAGCAGGGCTTAATTTTGCGAGGCATCAAAAGAGCGTACGAGTAAGCGACGATGAGCTTTTTCAGAACATGGAAGAGGTATGGACAAAACTCGGACATCAGCCAATACAGGCGGATATGTTTCCACCGTTGTCAAAATATAGTGCCGGTGCATATAAAAAACATTTTGGTACTTGGATGAAAGGACTAGAAATATTTGTCACTAATATCAATAGCGAGGAAGATGCTTCATCGGAGAGTTCAATTGAGAATCTGAAGGTTGAGCCAGCAACAAAACATAAAACAAAACGGGAAATAAACTGGAGGCTTCGTTTTATCATCATGAAACGTGATAATTTCAAATGTAAAGATTGCGGTAGGTCACCCGCAACTGACCAAAGCATAATTCTTCATGTTGACCATAAAAAAGCATGGGCGAAGGGTGGCGAAACAGTTTTAGAAAACCTGGAAACGCTTTGTTCAAAATGTAATATAGGTAAAAGTGATTTGGAGTAAGATATTTATGGACTTCTCAAAAACAAAAACGGTTCATTTTATAGGGATTGGCGGGATTGGCACTTCGGCCATCGCGCGGATGTTTTTGCTGGAAGGTAAGCGAGTGAGCGGGTCGGATATGGCGGAGAGTGAGGTGACGGAAGGATTGCGGGAAGCTGGGGCAACTATTTTTATCAATGAGAGCGACGCAGAAAAGGGGCGCCCTTTGCGGCAAAGGGCGCCCCTTTTCGAGGTTCCGTCGGACACTGAATTGGTTATCTACACCATTGCAATTCCACAAGAACACGCCGAACTAGTAGAAGCAAAAAAGCGGGGAATTCCGGTAATTTCATACCCCGAAGCGCTCGGGGTTATCTCCAAAGAAAAATATACGATTGCGATTACGGGGACGCACGGGAAGACTACCACGACTGCGATGATTGCAAAGATTTTGATGGACGCAGGACTGGACCCGACGGTGATTGTGGGGAGTTTTTTGTTGGATGTTCCCCCCCTCCTTTCCAAGGAGGGGTTGGGGGTGGTAGCTACCCCCTCTCAATCTCCCCCTTGGAAAGGGGGCGAGGTAAGGCGAACAAACTTCGTGGCGGGGAAGAGTAAGTATTTGGTGGTGGAAGGGTGCGAGTATTGCCGTTCGTTTTTGAATCTGTCGCCCAGCGTTCTGGTGATTACCAACATAGATGCCGACCATCTTGATTACTATCGGGATATGGAAGACATCATTTCCGCGTTCGTGGAACTCTCGCAAAAACTGCCGAAAGACGGATATTTGATTCTAGATTCGCACGCGCCGAATGTGGAAGCCGTCGTGAAGCAATCACCGTGCCAGAATGGTGATTTCGCCGTACTCAAGTTACCGGAAGGGTTTAAACTGCATATCCCCGGCGCGCATAACCTCCTTAACGCCAAGGCGGCACTCGGAGTCGCGAAAGTGCTCGGTATACCGGACGAGAAGGCTCTAGCATCCCTATCGGCCTTCCGTGGCACGTGGCGCCGGTTTGAGTACCGAGGTAAGGCATCTAACGGTGCACTCGTCTATGACGACTATGGGCACCATCCGACCGAGATTGAAGCAACACTACAAGGTACAAGAGAGATGTTTCCCACACAGAAAATTGTCGTGGTATTTCAGCCTCATTTATATTCCCGAACCAAACAACATCTTGAAGGTTTTGCCTCCGCGTTCAAAGAAGCGGGGTCGGTCATCTTGCTCCCTATCTATCCCGCGCGCGAGAAAGACTCCGGCGATATCAACTCGCAAATGGTGGTGGATGAAATCAAGAAGCAGGGGAAAGACGCGCAACTTGTAGCCACCTTCGCCGAAGCGGCGTCACTTGCACAAACCCTCTGCGGGGCAGGGGATTTGATTATCACGCTCGGTGCAGGCGAAACGAATCGCGTAGCGGACATACTAGTGAGTTCGTAACGTTGCCTGCCCGCCGATTGGCAGGCGGGAAAGTTCATAAACTGAACCGTTGTCTTTCCACATCTATGCTGTTATTCTTAAGAACATCAGCATAAGAACGTCATGAAAAAAGAGACAGAAGAAAAAACGTATAGAGAGCTAGAAAGAATGGTGCGAGGTTTCGCTAATCACCGGCGTATTCAGATTATGGAGATTCTGAAGAAAAAGCCCGAGATGTCGGTTGATGAGATTGCTACATTTCTGGACATCAGCTATAAAACCGTGGCCGACCATGTGAGGAGGCTCGCAATCGCTGGACTCGTGCTTAAACGCAATCAAGATGTATCCGTCCGCCACCGGCTCACCGATCGAGCCGAATTTATTCTCAAATTTTTGAGAGCCGTACGCTAATTATTCGTCAATAGTACTTGTGCTGTTATTCTTGAGAATAACAGCACAAGAATGTCATGGGTATTTTGTACGTTGTTGGAACACCGATAGGGAATCTGGAAGACGTGACGCTACGGGCGCTCAGAGTGCTTAAAGAGGCAGACGTGATTTTATGTGAGGACACGAGGGTGACGCAGAAACTGCTTGCGAAGTATGAGATTACAGGGAAGCAACTCGCGCCATACAACGAACAGGACAGCGGAGTGACTGCGGGGAAGATTATCGGATGGTTGGAGGAAGGGAAGAGTGTCGCGTTGGTTAGCGATGCGGGAACACCGGGGATTTCCGACCCGGGTACACTGCTTGTCCAGAAGGTACGGGAAGCCTTGCCGGAAGTGAAAATAGAATCGGTGCCGGGGCCGAGTGCTCTCACGACCGCGCTTTCTATCGCAGGTATACCTGCACACGAGTTTGTATTCTTAGGATTTTTACCACACAAGAAGGGGAGGGAGACCTTGTTTAAAGAAATTGCCACATCGGAGCGAACGATGACTTTCTACGAATCACCGCACCGGATTTTAAAAGCATTAGAATCGCTTCAGAAATTCGCGCCAAATAAAAAAGTCATCATTGCCCGTGAGCTGACGAAAATTCATGAGGAAATAAAGAGCGGAACGCCAGCCGAGCTTCTGGAGTTTTTCAAGGCGAACGAAGAAAAAGTCAGAGGGGAGTTTGTCGTCCTTGTTAATCCCTTACTATAGTTTATGATATTATCATGCAACATCCCTCTTTCCTCCCCGAAAAGTACTCCGACTTCGCTGGCTCCAAGCCGGTGGAACGAGCTGTGAAGAAAGCGAGGCGCGAAGGCGAAACCGTTTCCGATACTAAAGGGGCTCGCGTAGAAGCATATCTTGACCGACTTGAAAACATCAGCAAAGATGCGCGTGGCTTTGAAATCCTGAAGCACAAAATCCTTGAAAAGTATGTTACGAAATACGCCGACATCCCCGAAAACTATTGGAAAGCTCAAGAAGCCGAGGCGCACAAGCGGGGCGAAAGCGGCGACTGGGCCGAAGCATCCCAAGAACAGAAGGAAAAAGTAAAAAAGAAACATGCCGAAACCGTCCTCGCCGACCAACGCGCCTCGCTTGAACAGTGGGTGGATTACTTCGCGTCCGACGAGTCCAGCTACGCGCCCAAACCCATCAAGTACTGGATTTTCAGAAACATTCTCACTCTCGGCGAACTCGTCAAGAAGAAAGAAGGCGAGACGGAGCACATTGAGTTTCCCACACGCTCCAAAGGCACAGTGAAGCCTTTTCCCGACCTTAACCACGAAGCGCTCTCTTACCTTGTTGATGCCGTGGTGAAAAAATTGGAAGGGCGGGGCGTGGAATTTGAATACGACATCCAGCCAGAGGAACGGCAAGCATTCCTTCGTCATCTTGAAAAAGAGGATTTCGCCAAGCTCTACGCGTGGGCGAACGAGCTCATGCGCCCGATACCGGAGCATCTGCTTCCGGTTACGGAAGGGGCGTGGGTGAAATACGAACAAACGACGACGAGGGTAACCACACCGTTCCTCGCATTGCCATCCGCATGGAAGGGGAGGAGAAAATAGCGGAAGACCCGCGTGGCATCGCCTACAAGCAGAACCTTGACCCATACATGACGCCGATTCTGGAAGCGAAGCTTAAGGAATTTGGTCCCGCAGGCGAGACGTATAAACAGAAGTCCGCCGATATGAAGTTATTAACGGCGATTGAAGGCAAAACGAAGGCGCGTGAGCCTCTGACTAAATCCGACCTCGTCTTCCTCTACGAACTGGAGCATCCCATCCAGGGCTTCGGGTACCGAAGCGACCCGCGCGTCGCGGAATTGCGTACAGGCAGGAACAAAGAAGAAGATATGTCAATCGTCTTTGACTGTCGGCCAGACCAAATCGCGCATGGCGTAAGTGAAATCAACGAAAACACCCGTGCGTATCTCGGAGAATGGAATCCCGCAATCCTCAAAACCGTAAAAAACTACCCAAACATCACCCACCTCTATGAATCCTTCCCCGACAAAGCAATCTTCCTCAAAACCATAGAGACCGACCCTACTATCCAAAGCCCGAAACAAGCGGAAGCAAAACTGAAGGAACAGTCAATCTGCTTGAGCCAGTACGGGAATGACCTGCTCAACAAAACCGAATTCAGTAAACAAAAAGAAACCTACAAACTGGCGCGATTCACCGTAGAACAACTCGGTTTCCCGGATGGCGCAACCACGGAACAAATCTACAAAAAAGCCGAAACGCTCGGCCTCGACCTTTGTCCCGCCGAAGTCGGACCGCATCTTCGGCTGTCATACGAGGGAGGAGAATGGATGCTGATTGCGATGAAGCAAATTACCGACCGCGATGGCAACCCGAGCGTGTTCTACTTGAACCGCGACGGGGTCGCGTTGAAGCTCGGTGGGAACTTCGCGTGGCCGGTGCGCGGGTGGAGCGCCGGCGATCAGTTCGTCTTTCTCCTTCGCAAGAAGAAACTATGAACCTCTGTTGCTCTGAAACTCTGAACTGAAACTCGGATACTCTGACCCTTGGATACTTTCTTCAAATTTTTTTGGTATGCTTATACTCGGTTAGGTTACACTGAACGGCTACGGTTTTTCAGGACCTCGCCAGTTGGCGCATGTTGAGAGTTCGCCCGGCCACCGGTTTGGCGGAGAGGATATGCGTTTTCTTTCAATCCCTCGACTCCGCTCGGGATTGACCTGAGCATGTCGAAGGTCAAAAAAAGAATCAACTTGGTGTCCCGCGCTGTGCGAGTCTTGCTCGCGAAAACTTAAACGATTAGCTTATGGCTGTATAGAAGGCGCGGCATACAAATGTGCCGACCGCGATGGCGACCCGAGCGTGTTCTATCTCTATCGCGACGAGGACAGACTGAACCTGAATGCCAACAACGCTAGGCCGGAGAACAGGTGGAATGCCGATAACCAGTTCGTGTTCCTCCTTCGAAAGTATTTTCTTTTTTCCGCGTTACAAAACGCGGTTTTTCTTTTCGGGGCTATCCAGACTGCTTTTCCATGCAATAAATCTTCTGCTGGCTTCCTCAAGTTTTACGGCGACTTGAGGTAAAATATGCCGTATATGTTTTTTCCAGCACATCAAGAAACGTATTTTCAATTCTTACCCCGAGCGTGTAGCGCACTCCTTTTGCAATATGGGGAACGATAGAGAGCCACAACAAATATCCCTCTTTGATGCACTGCAAGATAGAGGCGTTTGCGAGAGAGAGAGAGAGAGAGAGTAAAAGCGGGCTTTTGCATAGCTACGATTCTATCATCTCTTTAGCTAACCTGCTTGATTCGTGGCGGGAGTTTGCGCGGGATAAGAAGCGACAGGAAGAAGTCATGGGGTTTTCCGCGCACCTCATGGATAACGTCTTTGCTTTGCGTCGTGAGCTTGTCGCGAGAACGTACCGGCACGGAGGATACCGCCATGCGCGAATCGCCGACCCGAAACCGCGCGATATCCATATAGCAAGCGTCCGCGATCGGCTCGTGCATCACGCCATCTATCGCGTGCTGTATCACCACTTTGACCAACAGTTCATTTGGGATTCGTACTCTTGCCGAAAGGACAAAGGGACACATCGCGCTTTCAACCGATTCCGCGAATATGCCCGCGACGCGTCATACAATCACAGC
>Ga0075991_132_pt1 | contig 7990 bp, 7 predicted proteins | sample RifGroA2_FD_68061 | JGI IMG/M metagenome (GOLD analysis project Ga0075991, IMG submission 68061) | Parcubacteria bacterium GW2011_GWA2_49_9
AAGACGGCATTCAGGAATGGGTGGGTGGGAGTCTCGGAAGTAAGACCACGATGCTTTACCCGTGCACCATTCTCGCGGGAAAAGGTAGCCGTGCCGAGCATCTCAATATCGCGGTCGCGGGTCCCGGCCAGCACAAAGATACGGGAGCCAAAGTGATTCATCTCGCGCCGTATACTTCGTCAAATATCGTTTCCAAGAGCATCAGCTTCGGCGGAGGCATCTCCACCTATCGGGGATTGCTCAAAATCGTGAAAGGCGCGAAAGGTGCGACATCCCACATACAGTGCGACGCGCTTATGTTTGACAACATCTCACAGTCCAACACTATTCCGTACATTAATGTTTTTGAAGATGATGTCACGGTAGGTCACGAAGCCAAGGTCGGGCGTATTTCCGAAGAGCAGGTGTTTTACCTTATGAGCCGTGGCCTTAAGGAGACGGAGGCTATCAACCTCGTGGTGCAAGGCTTTATGGAGCCGGTCGTGAAAACGCTTCCGCTTGAATATGCCGTGGAACTGAACCGCCTCATTCAGCTCGAAATGACCGGCTCGGTCGGGTAATCTCCCTTAGTAAAGTGAAGTAGTCGTAGACTGGGAGGGGACCGCTTGCGGTGAGGGTTGTATCTCCCTTAAAAAAGGGAGTACCCGAGTCTGCGAGGGGGAGGGTTGTCACAACCCCCGCTCCGATAAGAATCGGAGCACCCCCTTTACTAAGGGGGATAAACCAAAACTTTTATGCGAACCATCACCATCAACGTCAAAGAAAACGAACATAAAATCTTCCCGCTCCTGTGGGTGGGCGATACGGACGCGCATATGAAAGTACGCGGCGTGCTGAACAAACCGAATTCATCACTCCGGCTCTTTTGTGCTTTTTTGGCGAACAAGCATACCTATCGTCTTGAAACTGAAATCATTCATACTGCAAAAAATACTTTCTCTCGAACGTTAGTAAAAGGTGTGCTTGATGGCGCGGCCGTGCTTAACTACGAGGGAGATGTTATCGTGCGAAAAGGGGCAAAGCAGGCCGACGCAGACCTTATGGTGAACACGCTGATGCTCTCTCCGCTTGCCCGAGCCCATACGCTTCCCAAGCTCCACGTTGCGGAGAACGAGGTGAAGGCGGGACACGGAGCGACGGTGGGGAAGATTGATGAAGAACAGCTGTTTTATATCACTTCGCGCGGACTCACCATTCCCGAAGCGAAACAGCTCATTATTAAGGGATTCTTTGAATCTATGCTGTCCGAATTTCCAAAGAAAGAGGCCCTGATGATTTCAAATGCTGTAGCCGCCTTATAGTCTTGTTATTCCAACGAAAGTTGGAATCCAGTCTTAAAATGCAAAACATCCGCGCGCAATTTCCCATACTCAAACGAAAAGTGAACGGCAAACCGCTCGCGTATTTTGACAATGCGGCGACGACGCAAAAACCGGTTTCGGTGATTGACGCGTTGACCCGCTTTTACCGAGAAGCGAACGCGCCGGTGCACCGGAGCGTCTATTCGCTTGGCGTTGAGGCGACTGAAAGATACGAAGAGGTGAGAACAGAAGTACAGAAGTTTATTAACGCGAAACACGCGGAGGAGATAATTTTTACTGGAGGCGCGACCGAGAGTTTGAATATTGTCGCTTCAAGCTTTAGTGAAGCGTTTTTGAAAGCAGGGGATACGGTGCTTGTCGGCGATAGTGACCACCACGCCGTGATTGTTCCGTGGCAGGCGGTAGCGGAGAAAAAGAAACTAAAACTCACATTCATTCCCGTCGCTGATAATGGAGTGATTGACCTTGCGGCATACAAAACGCTCCTTAAAACAAAACCGAAGTTCGTCGCGCTGACTTACATTTCTAATGTACTCGGCGTCATCAATCCTGTTAAGGAAATGACCGCGCTTGCGCACAAGGCAGGGGCTGCCGTTATGATTGATGCGGCACAAAGCGTCGCGCACACACCCATTGATGTGCAAAAACTCAACTGTGATTTTCTCGCCTTTTCGGGGCATAAAATGTATGGCCCAACCGGTGTCGGTGTGCTGTATGGTAAAAAAGAGCTTCTGGAGCGAATGCCACCGCGTACCTTTGGCGGGAATATGATTGCGGAAGTGACGCGGGAGAAAACCACCTATGCTCCGCTTCCGGCGAAGTTTGAAGCGGGTACGCCGCCTATAGCGGAAGTCATCGGTCTCGGTGAAGCGATACGGTTTATACAAAAAATCGGTTTCAAGGCGATTCAAAAAACGGAAGGCGAATTAACCGCGTATGCGCTTAAATCTTTTGCAAAGATTCCGGAGCTTTCTTTGCTCGGCTCCAAAAACGCACAGAACCGCATTCCGGTGTTCAGTTTTATCATGTGCGGTGTTCACCCGCATGACATCGCCACGCTTTTGGATAGGGAAGGTATTTCGGTACGCGCGGGGCATCACTGTGCGGAAGTTCTGCACCGCCGCTTCTCTATTACCGCATCGGTACGTGCGAGTCTCACGTTCTATAACACCAAAGCTGAAATTGACCGCCTGCGTGAAGCACTTATCCGCACTGTGAAGAAATTCAATGGATAATAGCGACATCTACCGAGAGGAAATATTGTCACAGTACCGGAACCCGCAAAATTTCGGCGTGATGAAGCGGCCGAGCCGAGAGTCGTACAAAGTTAATCCTTTGTGCGGGGACGGGATTCGGTTGCAGATTCTTCTGACACCCAAAGGCGTGGTCAAGAAAGTTCGCTTTAGCGGTACCGGCTGCGCGATTTCCATTGCCGCCGCGTCGCTTCTTACTTCGTGGATGGAAGGGAAGTCCCTCGCACAGTTAAAACGCTTGAAACCCGAATCGGTTCAAAAACTCCTCGGTGTGGAAGTCGGCCCTGCCCGCCACAAATGTCTCTTTCTTTCCTTTGAAGCACTTCGTGATATTTTGGGAGTTTAATGGGGAAAACTTTTCTATACTATTGGCGTATAATAACCCAAATGAAACCAACTACCGCTCTCTTTCGTTTAGCATATGATGGTCCTGCCCTTGCAAACCACGAAATGGATGTCAAAGATTTGGCACCAGCGTTGTTAGCCGTGGGTGAACTTTTAGAGGAAGCTAACAGCATTTTAAACAACAACAGAGTTAGTCTAACTGTAAACATCAAAGCTACAGAACCAGGTTCAATCGATGTTGTCCTCTCTGCATTTCAAAGCCTTTCCTCCCAAGTTGTAGGTTTGTTTAATAGTGACGGGACAAACGCACTTTTAAATGTTGTAGACATACTGAAACTACTAGGCATAGGCGGGGGTACTACAGGTTTAATCGCGTTAATTAAATGGATCAAAAATAGGCCAATAAAAAATATCACTAAAATTGATACAAAGAATTTTAAGATTGAAATGGAAGATGGCGAAGTTAGAATGACCAACAAAACCGAGATTGACTTGTTTAGCGTCCTTTCCATACGAAAAAATATGGAAACTATAGTTCATACGCCCCTTAAAAGGGAGGGCATTGAGAAAGTTGCGTTTTCAATTAATGACAAAAAGGAGGAGATAAACAAAAAAGAAAGTGAGTATTTTGAAGCACCGGTTGTGAGTGAGGAACCCATTGATGAAATAGAAATTGAACAAAGTCTGCAAATTGTGAATATTTCCTTTCAACCTGGTGGCAAGTGGAGATTTAGCGATGGCAATGCAACTTTCTTTGCGGATATTCTAGACGAAGAATTTGTTGAAAAAGTCCAAAGAAATATGACTTCTTTCGCAAAGGACGATGTTCTTAGGGTCAAATTAAAGAGAAAGCAATCCATTTTATCCGGCAGTATAAAGACAGATTATATTATCTTAAAAGTACTTGACCACAGAAGTGCTGCCATAACTATTAAACTCCCCTTTAATTAAATTCAAGAAGGTTGTTGCTCGTCAATCTAACTTTTCTTGACAATTTCTCCTATTCAACCCATCATATAGCACATCACTTCAATGACCACCGCTTTCCACAACTTCGGCCTACTTCTTATGAATACACCCCTTAACTAGAGGCCGTTTTGTCGTAATCAAAAACACCAACAAAACAACACCCCTCTAGCGAGGGGTGTTGTTTTTAGTATCGAAACGAACATGCCTAAAACAACGTACGAAAAAATCTGGGAAGCGCATACCGTGCGGGAATCGGCAGGGGAACCGACGATTCTCTACATTGACCTCCATATGATTCATGAGGTGACCTCGCCGCAGGCGTTCACTGGCCTCAAGACGCGCGGTATCGGTGTGCGCCGTCCCGAAAATACTGTTGCGACCATGGACCATTCCGTTCCCTCGATTGGGAGAAAGACCTTGCCGTGGCTTAATGAGCTTGCGCATAAACAGGTGCAGATGCTTGAGAAGCACTGCAAAGAGTATGGCATTACGCTCTACGACCTCGACAGTTTGCATCAGGGCATCGTGCATATCATCGGGCCGGAGCTCGGGCTTACCCAGCCGGGACGCACCATTGTCTGTGGCGACAGTCACACCTCCACGCACGGAGCGTTCGGTGCGCTTGCGTTCGGTATCGGCACGTCCGAAGTGGAGCATGTCCTTGCGACACAATGCCTCCTGCAGAACCGGACCAAGACGATGGCGGTAACCATTACCGGCACCTTACCGAAAGGCGTGTATTCAAAAGACATCATTTTGAAAATCATCAACAAAATAGGTGTCGGAGGCGGCACGGGCTATACGCTCGAATATCGGGGAAGCGCTATCGAGAAACTCAGCATGGAGGCGCGGATGACGATTTGCAACATGAGTATCGAGGCCGGAGCTCGCGCGGGGCTTATCGCTCCCGACCAGACAACCGTGGACTACCTCGCGAAGCGGGTAAAGTTTCCGAGTGATGCTGAAAAAGAAAAAACGATTGCGAAATGGCTGTCGTGGCGGACGGATGAAGGCGCTGCCTTCGACAAGGAGATAACGATAGCGGGAGAAGAGATTGAACCGATGGTCACATGGGGAACGAATCCGGCGATGTCGGTACCTATTTCGGGGACTATTCCGACAGAGGATACCGAGGAGAATAAAAACGCGTGTGCGTATATGGGACTCACCGCGGGGCAGAAGATTTTGGGTCAGAAAATTGACTATGTTTTTATTGGAAGCTGTACGAACTCGCGCATTGAAGATTTGCGCATCGCCGCAAAGATTATGAAAGGGAAAAAGATTGCCAAAGATATAATCGCCTATGTCGTCCCCGGCTCGCAAGAGGTGAAAGCTATGGCGGAAAAAGAGGGACTTCGCGATGTCTTTACTACGGCAGGATGCGAGTGGCGCGAGCCGGGGGGCAGTATGTGCATCGCTATGAACGGAGACATCGTACCTGCCGGAAAATACTGCGCCTCAACCTCAAATCGCAACTTCATGGGTCGGCAGGGCAAAGGCGCACGTACCTTCCTCATGTCTCCGGCAATGGCGGCTGTGGCCACAATAGAGGGGCATATCAGTGACGTACGCGAATACATTTAGAACTTACGCAGTCGGTGTCATTCCTGTGAAAACAGGAATCCAGCGCTTCAAAAAACAGCTTAGTACTGGATTCCAGCTTTCGCTGGAATGACAGCAAAGTCCAAAGTCCTTAAGTCCCAATTTAAATACCATGACAATCAAATTCAACAACTTCACATCTTCCTGTACACCGTTATTCATTGATAACGTGGACACCGACCAGATTATTCCTGCGCGTTACCTTACTGCGACCGACAAAAAAGGATTCGGTGAGCATCTGTTCATGGACCTGCGTTTTAAAGATGACGGGAAGACGCGTAAGTCCGATTTCCCGCTGAATAATCCGAAATACAGGAAGGCAGAAATTCTCCTCGCACATGAGAACTTCGGCTGTGGCTCCTCGCGTGAACACGCCCCGTGGGCGCTTCTTGGGTACGGCTTCAAAGCGGTCGTGGCGATTTCATTCGCCGATATTTTCCGCAATAACTCACTCAAAAATGGACTGATGATGATTGAGCTTCCGCGCGAGGTGGTGAACCAAATGCACAAAGATGTAGAGAAGAACTCTAGCGAGCAGGGAAGCGTTGATTTGGGGAAGCAGACCTTTACATGGAAAGGTGTTGCCCACTCGTTCCCCATTAACGGCTTCGTCAAGAAATGTCTGCTAGAAGGATTGGACGATATCGGCTATACGCTAAGTTTTGCGAAAGCTATTGAAGCCTACGAGAAGCAGCATAAAACAAACATATGAAAACCAGTACCAAAAAATACAAACCGTTTCCGCAAGTAGCCATCACCGACCGAACATGGCCGGATAAGACGATTACGAAAGCGCCGCGCTGGTGCAGTGTGGACCTGCGCGACGGCAATCAGGCGCTCAAGGTCCCAATGAACCTTGAACAAAAACTCAAGATGTTCAAACATCTCGTGGACATCGGGTTTAAGGAGATTGAAATCGGGTTTCCCTCGGCGTCGCAAGTGGAGTTTGATTTCGCGCGGACACTCATTGAACAGAAACTCATTCCCGAAGGTGTCACGATTCAAGTCCTCACACAAGCGCGGGAAGAACTTATCAAGCGTACTTGTGAATCCTTACGTGGGGCAAAACGGGCGGTGATTCATATGTACAACTCTACCTCGGAACTTCAGCGCAGGGTCGTCTTCCGTATGAACCGAGAGGAGGTGAAGAACCTTGCCGTCACTGGAACACAGTGGGTGAAGAAATACAGCGCGCAGTATCTCAAAGGAACCGATGTCCAGTTTGAGTATTCTCCCGAAAGCTTCACCGGCACTGAATTGGATTTCGCCGTAGACGTATGTACCGCCGTTATGGACGCGTGGAAGCCAAAAGTAGGGGAGAAGGTCATCATCAATTTACCGAACACCGTTGAGCAAGCGACCCCGAACATCTACGCCGACCAGATTGAATGGTTTTGCCGGAACTTCCCATACCGGAAGCAAGCAATCATCAGTCTCCATTGCCATAACGACCGTGGCACCGCCGTTGCCGCGACCGAACTCGCACTTATGGCGGGAGCGGACAGGGTAGAGGGAACGCTCTTCGGCAACGGCGAACGTACCGGCAATGTGGACATCGTCACGCTCGCGCTCAATCTCTACAGCCAAGGTATTCTGCCCGAACTCAATTTCAGCGACATAGACCGCTCCATTGAGGTCTATAAAGAATGTACCGACCTTCCCGTTCACCCCCGTCATCCGTACGCGGGCGAACTCGTGTTCACCGCCTTTTCGGGTTCGCATCAGGACGCCATCAACAAGGGCTTTATCGCTATGAAAGCGTCAAAGAGCCATACGTGGGAAATCCCCTACATCCCGATGGACCCAAAGGATGTGGGGCGCTCCTATGACGGCATCGTCCGAATCAACAGCCAGTCGGGGAAAGGGGGCGTGGCGTATATCTTGGAGCGCGAGTTTGGGTATCGCCTCCCAAAACCGATGCATCCGGAGTTCGGTAAAGTCATCCAGCGCATCAGCGACGAAACCGGAAAAGAGGTGCTTTCCAAGACCATACAGGATGCCTTTCTTTCCGAATATGTGAAAGAAAACGGCCCAATCGTCTTGAAACGTTCTTCGCTTCAAGAAGAGGTTGACGCGGACGGTGTCGCTCGGACGACCGCTACTCGCTACCGCGGCCGCAGGGACTCAACGAATTCGCGCGGCGTGCGCACCGGAACGTCTTTTCGACATCGGGCGGGAAAATGCCTCACGTTCCCCGTGACGCCGTGAGCATGGATCCAAGACACCAGCTCCATAATGATCCGCTTCTCCACTTTCCGTAGGAGGAGCTGGCCCTTCCTCCGTCGTGAAGGCAAAATCCACCGAAGCCTCCGCTGCGCTTCACTGAACAAACCGGGGCTCACGATGGCCGGGAAAGCGCGAGGACAGACGATCCAGGCACTGCGCGGGTTCTGACGTTTCCTCTGGTGGAGTTTGCCCCACGTCTTGTTGTAGATTCTCGTACCCGCATACGCCTCATTCATCAGAATACGGACGATCTTTCCACTGTCCCATCGACCA
>Ga0075991_136_pt1 | contig 6437 bp, 10 predicted proteins | sample RifGroA2_FD_68061 | JGI IMG/M metagenome (GOLD analysis project Ga0075991, IMG submission 68061) | Parcubacteria bacterium GW2011_GWA2_49_9
AAGCACCACCAGTCGTTTTAGCATTCTCTTTTTCGTCCGCGTCCGCAGTACGCGAAAGTGCGACAAGGATACATAGCCGAGAAAGTCCGTTCCCTGCCGAAGTTTGCGAATGGTTACCTTGTTCGGATGAAGTTCAAGCGAGAGTTTCGTTCGCAAAAAATTCAAAATCTCAATGCTGTACTTCTCCAATACGGCACGGCTTTCGTTCAAAATAACGAAATCATCGCAGTAGCGGATGTAGTATCCGGCTTTGAGCGTGTGTCTTACAAACTGGTCCAACTCGTGCAGATAGATATTCGCAAAGAGTTGACTCGTTACATTGCCGAGCGGAAGACCTTTTCCTTCTGTCATTCCAGCCAGCCTCGCCGAGTCTAGGCGGGCGGAAGCTGGAATCCAGTTTGGTCTATGAGGTATGCTGAAACTTCCAATGATACTCCGCAGAAGCGCAAGCAGTTTTTCATCGGTTATCTTTCTCGCGATGAGCACAAACAGGAGACGGTGGTCAATATGGTCAAAAAACTTCCGCACATCGCACTTTAAGACGAAGGCGTGGCGCGTGTAATTCGCCGACACTTTTCGCGCAAACACCTCAAAACGCCGGACTCCCGCATGTGTTCCTTTTCCCTCCCGCGACGCGTACGAATCGTGAATGAATGTCCTATCAAAAATCTGATACAATTGCTGATACATTGCCTGAAAGAAAACTCTATCCCGCACGCTTGCAATGTGAATGAGGCGCGGTTTCGGGTCGGAGATAATGCACCGTGTATACGGGTCATTCGTCCATGTGCAATCCCGAAGACATTCGTGGAGAGAAAACAAGTGTTCTTCCAGACAAAGTTCAAACGTCGCAACGTCCGGATGAGACCGTTTCCCCTTACTAAATTTCTTCCACGCGAGCAAAAGGTTCTCAACCGAAATTACATCACAAAATCTCAAACTATGAGACCCCCCCCCCGAAAAAACGCCTTCCGTTATTGTTAAGATTCGGTTGTTGCATAAACAACTTTATACCATAGGGCAGAAATTACCGAAACGGGACAAGCTCGGGATTCACGCGCTTGTTGAGGCTCTCTGTATAGAAATCCTCGCGCTTGCAGTTAAGGGTGCCTTTCAGTCCAGGCAGATAAAACTTGGAACGCTGGAACTTTTACGGGTAAAGATAGAGGTACTGAAACATCTCGTCCGCACCGAATACGAACTTGGCGTGACACAGGAGCAGACGTACTTGCGATTTGCCGAACAACTCGTCGGGATATCCAAAGAAACAAACGGCTGGATAGGCTATACGCAAAAAGGAGCGTGATGCTCCTTTCGTGCGAGAAACTTCCACACGGGCGCGGAGGTTCGGATTCGCGTTATCGGGATGATAGCCGTTGTTGAGGTAGAACTTGTCGCTCCAGTTCGTGTTCGGGATGTTGCCGTCGGAGAAAGGCCCGTCTTTTTGTCCGTTTCCGTCCGTATCACCGAAAATCTTTACCAAGATTTTCTGCGTTTTCACTGCTGGGATTTGCAAGCATAGTGTAGAAACGGACAAGCAGTTTCTTTATCATGGCAAATTGCCACCAAACATTTTTGAGAAATGTCCGGCCAACTTCACAGCCAATTTTCAGTATACAAAAAATGCTCCGTTTCGCCAATCGAAACGGAGCAAGTGAACAAAGGTAGAAGTTAGGAGAAGTGAACAACTGCCACACGGGCGCGGAGGTTCGGATGCGCGCTATCGGGAAGATAGCCGCTGAAGAGGTAGAACCTGCCGACCCAGCTCGCGCCCGGGATGCGGCCGTCGGAGAAAGGCGAACCAATAGCGTGATTCACTGTGCGCGTATTGAGATGGCTACCGCCTGATTTTAGGAAAAACATCGGTTCCAAGACCTGCGCCTCAAGAATCGTATTTCCTTTAGTGCCAAGCTCCCTGTGTCTGTTGGCCGAGATATTCTTCTGGTCTTCATCACCTTCTGGCTCCGCATGGAAGCGAACTCCGTATGTGCCGCGGCTCGGATGCCGTTCAGTTTCCTTCAAATCAATGACGGAATTCGGGTCGTCGTAGTAACTTCCGACCGGAAACTTGTTCCAGTGTTTGAGCGCATTAAGCGCACGTGTCTCGGTGAGACCCTTCACCATCGGCACATCCCAGTAATTGGGGTCCGGGTCCGGCCAGTTCAGTTTGAGCAAGTCCGCTTTCGCGTCAATCTCAAACACCACGGCGTAGAGTCCTGTCCAGAAGACAATGTTTGCATCAATTGTTTCTGGAAAAACGGGACGGTGTTCAATAAGTGCTTGCACATTCCTTGTGTGCAGGGACCCATCCTTTAATTGCCGGCGGATTTCCGGACTTTGTCCGTCGTTAAAGGTTTCGTAAAACCGAACTGTTTCTTCCGGAGTCGGCTGTAATACCGCTCCCACGACATTATTTTTCATGCCGTTTCCTTTCTTGTTGATTTCTTACCAATGAGCAGTCGAAATCAGGTTAAAAACCCTCTTTTCTGCCGGAATTACCTTACCATGAATCGTGGTATATTGTCAATTTTTGAAGTTGAGGAAAACGCTCGTCTCGTGTTATAATTGTGCTATGAAAAGAAATCGCAAAAATGTTCCTGAAGAAACTCTGGAGAGCGTTACCTTGGCGGGAAGGACGTTTCCTATTGAGATAGACACGGACGAGCGTATCGCGGAGTTCCAGAAAAATAACGAGGAAGTACTTAAAAAATACTCATTCAAAAAACGACGATGCAAAAATCGAAAATCAGTATCGTAGTTGCCGTGACAGGTAAAAACGCCGCCATCGGAAACGGCGGTAAGCTTTTGGTGCGTATTTCTGAAGACCTCAAACGCTTTAAGACTCTCACTAAGGGACATCCCGTTATCATGGGACGGAAGACATTTGAATCTATCGGAAGACCGCTCCCAGAGCGGACGAACTTTGTTGTGACCAGAAATCCGGATTTCAGAGCAGAAGGAGTGGTTGTGGTGAATTCGCTTGAAGAGGCGCTACAAAAAGCCGCATCTCTCCTTCCCCCCTCTTTAGAGGGGGGACTTGAGGGGGGTGCAAATGGAAAACATCCCTACACCTCACCCCTTTCCCTCGGAAGCCCGAAGGACTTCCCCTCTGAAGAGGGGCAGGGGCAGAACGAAATCTTCATCATCGGGGGAGGTGAAATCTATAAACAAGGACTTCCCTATACCGACAAACTGTATCTTACTCTCGTTGAGAGTGACGCCGAGGGTGATGTCTTTTTCCCCGACTGGCGCAAAGATTTTACGAAAGAAACGTTCCGCGAGGAACGGTTTGACGAGAAAACGGGACTCAAATATACGTGGGTTGATTTAGAAAGAGGGTAAACAAAAACCGCAACTTTCGTCGTGGTTTTTGTTCTTTTTCCTAAAAGCTAGAAGCTATCAGCTAAAAGCTATTTGACGTCTATCCCCATACTCCTCGCGCTTCCGGCTAAAATCTGCATCGCGGCTTCCACCGAATTCGCATTGAGGTCGCCTATTTTCTTCTCGGCGATTTCGCGGAGTTTCGCTTTGGTAATCGTACCCGCTTTTGTCGCCGGAGTTTTACCTGAACCCTTGTCCTTGCCCGCGGCTTTGAGAAGCAGGTTGGTCGCCGGAGGAGCCTTGAAAATCATATCAAACGTCCGGTCTTCATAGATGGAAACAACAACCGGTACCAACTCTCCTTTCATCTTCTCCGTACCCTTATTAAAACGGGTGACGAACTCACCGATGTTGACCTTCGCCTGACCGAGCGCGGGGCCAATCGGCGGAGCAGGATTCGCGGCACCTCCCATAATGGTGAGCTTAAGTTTTCGTACTGCTTTTTTTGCCATAGTATTTATAATGCTAATCCCGCGAATGAAGAATGCAAATACTGCGAATCAAAACTTCCCATTTGCGGTATTAGCATTCGGTATTAGTGATATCCGCATTATAGATTAAATCTTCTTCACTTGTAAAAAATCCAATTCTACGGGAGTTTCCCGTCCGAACATGGATACTAATACCTTGACCTTTCCGCGTTCCGCGTCCACTTCCCCGACCTTGCCTTCAAGGTCTTTGAACGGGCCGTCCACGATGGTGACCGCGTCATCCGGCTCAAGCTCTATATTGTGCATCACCTTATCAGAACTCATGCGTTTGAACAAATCCTCAACCTCCTTCTTATCAAGTGGCACCGGAAAGACGCCTGAACCGACGAATCCCGTCACGCGGGGAGTATTGCGGACGACGTACCACGAATCGTCAGTCACCATCATATCGACGAGGACGTACCCGGGATAGATTTTCTCCTCTTCTTCGACACGCTTCCCTCCCTTAATTTTGATTTGCTTTTCGGTCGGGACCACCACGGCAAAGATTTTGTCCTCCATACCGAGGCTTTCAATGCGTTGTTTCAAATTTCTGGACACGGCATTTTCATATCCCGCGTAGGTATGAATGGCGTACCAATTTCGTCCTTCGTGTATTTTTTGTTTGCTCATAAACTTAATGCGGATACCGCTAATTGGGAATGCTAATACCGCAAATAATTCACATGCCCATTCGCTAAAGGGTTCTTAATATTCGCAGGATTCGCATTCGGCATCCGTGGTATTCGCATTATATGACTAACTTAAGTAACGTGGAAAAGACATAATCAAAAAACCCGAGATACGCCGAAGTACCGAGCGAAATAATGATAACCACAATGGTATACATAATCGCTTGTTTACGCGTCGGCCACGAAACGTGTTTCATTTCGGCCTTTGTCTCTTTGAAATAGGTGGTGAGTCTGGACATGATTGATTTTCTTAAGTTTGTCTATCTACCCCAGTAGTAGAACCGAAGACGGTTCACTACGGGGTGATGAAAAGCATAGTCGCTTTGCTCCTTGCTTTTCTATCAAAAAACCCCTCGCGGGGTTACGTATATACATCATACTCCTTTGGGAGAAAAAGTCAACAAGAAAGTTGCTTTCTGGGGTTGATAGTATTAGTCTGGCTTTGATAGCACATTGAACCTTCAACCCCCATTAACTAATGAATGACGAACTCAAGCCTTTGCCAATGGGTCGGATAAGAATTGTTGAAACACCATACGGAGACGCACCAGAAGATATCCGGAGACAGTGGGTAGGTGTCGAGATGCCGTGCATTTGGTTCGAACCAAATGCAGAATCTGCCGGCACTTTTTCTGGTGAATACAAAGGTGCCGAGGACGCTTTTCGTGTCTTCCAAAAACACGCCATTGATGCACTTGAACAAGTGAACCCGGATGCAGCACGCTGGTGGAGAATCAGAGGATACCCCCGGTATGAAACAGCAGTTTGGTTGTTCGACGCTAAAGCGGTATTGGCGCTAGAAGTCCCGAAGACGCGAGGAGAAATTACGGGTGAAGCGAACTGAATTGCACCACAATGACGCGCAAACGCCTGTCTGGCTTCTGGACAGGCGTTCTTTCTTTCAACTCTGGATCCCGCATCAGGGCGGGATGACACAAACTATAGTCGTCCGCTAAGAAGCGGCCTCCTTATTTTGTGTCACTTTATCTCGTACGTAATCGTCACGTTTGACGTGATTTTATCCTCTCCGACAGGAATAGCGGGAGCCGAAACGGCGTCTCCTCCGCGTCCGTAGGCTTCAGCGGCCATCGTCTTGTACATCGGGTAGTATCCACCGTCACTGTAACTCACAATCCGAACGAGAGACACACCGAGTGACTTGGCGAGCTTTGAGGCTTCTTCACGCGCTTCCGTAATAGCTTTCGCGCGGGCTTCTTTAAAGAGTTCATCGCGTTTATCAAAATCAAACGAAAGACCGGAAATATTCGTAGCCCCTTGTTCTCCGATACCCGCGAGCAGTTTCCCCGCGTCCTCAAGCTTGCGGACTTTGACCGTGATGCTTTCGGTAACGACATAGGCGGCTAATTTCTGTTTGCCTGAAGGCTGCACCGGATAGTATCCGTTTGCGATTTTTGCCTCGTATTCATACCGCGGGTAAATGTTGTAGCCGGATGTCGTGATGTCTTTTTCGTCAACACCGTTTTTCTTCAGGTACTCAAGAATCGCGTTTATTTGCTTCGCCGCTTCCGATTGCGCTTCACTCACCACAAGCGATTCTTCGGTGACACTGAACGAGAACGTCGCAAGGTCGGGAATTTTAACAACCTCCCCTTTTCCTTGCACGCTGATGATGCTCTGATTCGCGGGAGACGAACCGATAAACCGCATCGCTTTCACTTCACTGACGAATTTCGTGAGAAGAAACAGCGAAAGAAGCATAAGGGTAATAACGATGCTTCTCTGTACTTTATGATTTTCTAACATGGCTGATTTTTAAGGAGCACGGCGACTATAAAAATCGCCACCCCGTAGTGAACCGACTGGAAGGAGGTTCTACTACTGGGGTCACTCCGTGTTACTACTAATAATTATTGATACTACTGATACAAAGACG
>Ga0075991_143_pt1 | contig 6434 bp, 5 predicted proteins | sample RifGroA2_FD_68061 | JGI IMG/M metagenome (GOLD analysis project Ga0075991, IMG submission 68061) | Parcubacteria bacterium GW2011_GWA2_49_9
TGCGGGATTTCTGCTCCGCAGGCGTTCCGTTTTGGAACACAACCTTGCTTTCTTCGAGTATTTTGTCCGCGAAGGTGTGCCACGCGTAGTGATAGAGCTTTTCCGCAGCCATATAGAAGCGATATGCTTCCATATCTTTGGTAACATCCGAGAGCATGTCAGTCGCCTCTTGTAAGAGCTCAATATCTTTTTGCTCCCACCCCTCACCCTCGCGGACTCGGGAGCTCCCCTCTGGCAGGGGAGCAGGAAGAGAAGAAGTGTTTTCAATAATAAATCGTGCGATATTCCAAAGTTTATTGGCGAAATTCTTATACCCGCGGATTTTATCTTCGGAAAGTGAAAGTGATGTCCCTGGAGTATTTCCCGCGACAAGCCCAATGCGAAGGGCGTCGGTACCGAATTTTTCAAGGAGGGTAAGTGGGTTGATGACATTTCCTTTACTCTTACTCATTTTCTGCCCTTTTGCGTCGTTTACCATTCCATGCAGATACACCTTACGGAAAGGGATATCCTTTTCAAGATACAGACCGAAAATCACCATACGCGGTATCCACTTGAAGATGAGGTCCGAACCGGTTTCCATCACGTCGGTCGGATAAAACGTCTTGAAATCCTCCCCGTCCGGAAAGCCGAGCGTCAAGAGAGGCCACTGGCCGGAAGAGAACCACGTATCAAAGGTGTCGGTGTCGGTACGGACCGGACCGCCACAGGTCTTGCATTTTGTGACGCTATTATCCAGGTCTGCCATTCCCTCGTTGCATTTCTCACAAATCTTCGCCGGAATCGGAATACCCCACACGATTTGGCGGGAAATATTCCAGTCAATCGTATTATGCATCCAGTACAGGAAGATTTTCCGGTAGTTGTCGGGTATAAATTCTATTTTTCCCGCATCCACCGCTTCAATCGCTTTTTCGGCAAGCGGTTTCATTTTCACAAACCACTGAGGAAGAATCTGGGGTTCAATCGGAGTCTCACATTTGTAGCACACAGGAACATTATGAACATAGTTTTCATCAACCTTTACCAAAAGACCCTTTGCTTTCAGTTTCTCCACTATTTTCGGTCGCGCTTCCGCGATTTTCATACCGGCGAATTCTCCCGCGATGGGAAGAAGCTTGCCTCGCATATCAATTATTTGTTCCTTCGGGAGATTATGCCGTTCCGCAATATCAAAGTCTATGGCGGTGTGCCACGGCGTGATGGTCATCACGCCCGAACCCATTTCCATATCAATGGACGCGTCTTTTATGACTGTTGCGGTAATCGGTCCGTTAATCCATTCCAGCTCAAAGGTCTGCCCGTGCTTATATTCGCTGTAGCGCTTATCGTCGGGATGCATCACTACATATTTATCTCCGAATTTGGTTTCGGGACGTGTCGTTCCAATCGTAAACGGACCGTATTTGAAATAGTAGAATGGGTCCTTACGCTCCTTGTTTTCAGTTTCCACGTCCGAAAGGGACGTCGCGTGTTTGGAGCACCAGTTCACGATACGATGGCCACGATAGACGAGACCATCGTCATACATTTTCTTAAATGTTTGTTGAACTACCTTTACGAGCTTGGGATTAAGCGTGAATTGAAGTCGCGACCAGTCGCACGAAGCGCCCATTTTCCGGATTTGCGACTCAATGTTTTTTGAATTTTCCAGTGTGAAGTTCAGAATTTCCTTATACAGCTCTTTCTGGTCCATGCCGAAGCGGGAACGACCCTCCTTTTCAAGCTGCTTTTCGTAGACGACTTGCGTTTCAAAACCCGCATGGTCAAGCCCCGGGAGCCAGAGTGTCTTGAAACCCCGCATACGCTTATAGCGGGTAATAATATCCTCAACGGTCATCACGAGCGCGTGTCCAGCGTGAAGAGAGCCGTTCGCGTTGGCGGGAGGCATGATAAGACAGAAGCTGTTAGTTTCTAGCTTATAGCTTTTAGGAAGAGGAAGATTGTCAGGGTTAAAAAAACCACTCTCTTCCCAGAGCTTGTAAATGCGGCCTTCCGTTTCTTGCGGATTGTATGGTTTAAGAAATTTATCGTTGAGCATAATGCACTTGGCTCTTCTGAATTCTCCCTTTCTTAAAGGGAGCACTGCGTCTTCGCAGGAGGGATTTTCTTCACCTTTTAAAATCCTCCGGCTCGCAGACTCGCCACCTCTAGTCTACGACTACTTCGCTTTCCAAAAGGAGGAATTAAGATATAAAGTACCGGTTCATCGTACCAAAAATAAGGGTTTTATTCAAAAAAATGACCCAGCACGTTCCAATTCGTGCTGGGTCGGGTCGTGGCTACTTTCACACGAACTGGCTGCCATCTGAGTCAGGCTTCGAAGCCTAGAAAGGCGTTCTATGGGCGACATAGAACAAGAGGCCCCATACCCAAGTCAGGGAAAGTACCAAAATAGTGAGACACTACTTTTCAGTACTCCGTGTTTCGCGCCCGATTTTCCCACGGGAACCGTTGTTATCCGAGCACTATTTTTGCTTCCGGATTCGCTAGCACCAGCCGAAATCAAATCTCAAGATAACCTATGAAAGTGATTTTGTCAATTAAGCCGAAGGTTGCCCTGCGCGCGCAGATTTTTGGTCTTTAGGGCATCATCTTTTTTACTATGTGCAAGTCCCGCTACGGCAATCATCAGCGCGTTATCCGTCGTAAGAGATGTTTCGGGAATATACAAGGGAACATTCAACTCCACTGCCAGCTTTTCAAACTCTCTGCGAATATGAGTATTCGCGACAACGCCGCCACCAAGCAGAAGCGCCTGTGCGCCATACTGTTCTAGAGCTTTCTTCGTTTTGGCGACCAGTACCTCGGTAACCGCATTTTCAAACTCCAGCGCAATCTCCCGCTTTACCTCGTCGGTGAGCTCGGGAAGTTTTTTGAGCAAATACAACACCGATGTCTTAATGCCGGAAAAGGAAAAATCAAAATCCTTGCTGTGAATCATCGGCCGTGGCAACACGATCTTATCTGATTCTCCCTTTCTTAAAGGGAGCACTCCGTCTTCGGAGGAGGGATTTTCTTCACCTTTTAAAATCCTCCGGCTCGCAGACTCGCCACCTCCTTTTATAAAGGAGGAATTACTTATACGAGCCTAATCTCATAGCCGCCGAGACTTTTTATAAGCACCAGCTCGGTATGCCCGCCGGAAATGAGAAGGGCAAGCGAGGGATAGCTTATAGCTTTTAGCTTATAGCTTTTAGGGAATTCATCTGAGATTTTGGTGGTAGAACTCGTGTCTTCTTTGGAAATTGGGAATTGAGAATTGGAAACCTCTTTTCTTCGCAGTAGCGAAGAAAAGATGTGTCCCTCCATATGATTCACCGGTATCACAGGAATGTCCCACGCGAGCGAAAGCGCTTTTGCGAGGTTGATACCAGTCCACAGGCAGGGTTCCAGTCCCGGCCCTTCGGTCACGGCGATGGCGTCTATGGGTGGTTTCTCAATCGTCGGAATATACGAGAGGAACTGTTCAAGTAATTCTGGTTCTCGCTCCAGAAAAGTTGTAAGTTGAAAGTTGTAAGTTGAAAGTAAGTCGGCAGAGTCTTTCTTGCTTAAATCTTTAATCTTAAATCTTAAATCTGCCTGTGCCGCTTCCTCCAGTACCGTCTTCAATAACGGAATCAAATTTCTGCTGTGTTCTCGTTTTGCCATGTTTGGAAACACACCCCCATATTGCTTGTGGAGCTCAATTTGCGAAAGCGTTTTATCGGCAAGAACAGATATGTCCGTTCCATTCTCGCTTTCAATCAGCGAAATTGCAGTTTCGTCACAACTCGTTTCTATACCTAGCACAATCATAGAGTATAAAAGATTAAGGCCGTCCTTGCCCCGTGACCGTCTTCGGTTTTACGGGGTCATCACAACTGGTTTCTATACCAAGAAGTATCATAGCGTGTACTTTAACAGGGTAGTACTTGAATTTCCACCTTTCTTTAGTATCGGTATAAAAAAAACCGCAGACGAGGAGTGAACCAAGTCTGCGGGCGTGCCTGCTGTTGGCAGGGGTGTGATAAAGAACCAATACTTGCACAAGAGCCATAGATGGCTCAAGGCAAATGAACTGCTCGGTAGAACCTGCTGAGATTATCTCCCCGAGTGTAGAGGATTTCCGGTACCTGTCCCGCCGTGACGATGACGGCTTCTCCTCCTCGGAGCCACGGGCCCGTTATTAGTAGAGCATCCTCAATGTAGTACGTCCCTGGAGGTGCCTTCAACTGGATTTTCACCGATGTCCCCTGTCCGAGGATCGAAAGGGATATCGGTTCCGGTACCACTGTTGGCACCACTCGAACCGACACCGGCGTTGTGGTGAACGCCACTCCTCCGGCGTTCCCTACAAGCCTAAAGTACCACGTGGTACTTAGGTCGGCAGGACCGCTAGTCCACAGACGTTCTACGTTCTGTGTTAGTTTTTGAGGAACGGTAAACGATCCGAGCGATGCCCCCCAATTCGCCCAGTTGGTCGTGGTGTTCACGCTACTCTGGACGAACACATTGGTCACGACCAACAGATTTATTCCCTTATTCTCCAAAAACCCTTGGAGTTTTAAAGGTGTATTCGCACCCACCTCTCCCGATGGAGTAATCCCCATCGCTACCGTGAAGTTCGGAATAAGCGGAGGCGGTACTGGCCTTACGACAATCCGTATCTCCTTTGTTATGGTTCCACCGGGACCGGTGACCACGAAGGTGTAGGCAGCCGTCTGATTCAGGGTAACCGCGAAGATTCCCGACGGCCCCATCTCTCCCATGCCGACCACAGTTGTGTTCGTTGCTCCGGTGGTCTGCCATTCGACAGTCACCCTTTCACCCGCGAGCACATTGGTGGTGGCACTAATCGTGATATGTGGTGCCGGCACCGTTCCCGATGGAGCAACCGTTTCCGTACCTAAGGTTACCAACGACGTTGGATTTTCTATGTTCCAGCTTAGCACCGTGCTGTTTCCCCGCACTACAGTGATAGGGTTTGCGCTGAAATTCGCAATGACTGGTGCCGGCGGAGTCGGTGGCGGAACAGGCTGAACGTATAACATGCCGGTAGCCGACCCGAGATTCGCCACAGTATAGGTGGTCCGTACAAAATACGGTTGTTTTCCCGCAAGGTAACGTTCCACATCGCCCGTGTTTGCCGGTGATTTCTCTTCAAACCAGTTTGCGATTCCCCGATAAAAGAGCGCGTGGAGCCGGAGTGTCGGAGGCCCTGATGTATAGATGATGTCATCAAGATTGCCAAGAACGCCGTCCAGACCAGCGTCCACTCCTATCCGCGTGATGGATAGGTTGTTGGTTTGGAAGTTCCCACTGAATCCGAGTTCCCCCAGCCGTTTGCTGGTTGAAACGTCAGACGATTCGTGGATGTAGGAAACGCTACCGAGTGTGAAGAAGTCCATTGCCGGATTTGTTACCCGAAACACGAATCCCGCGCTCGGATACCTTCCCCCGTTGTTGTATGGGGTGACCGTGATGTCATCCGGTCTGATGGTTGACCCATTAGGGATGGGAATAAAGGCGGTGTCGCCCGTACCAATAGAACGCCCCAATCTCAGACCCTCCATCATATTGGCCCGAAATGGGGGGTAGTTGGTGGAGGTATCAATCGGTTTGAGAAACTCGACGGCCGCACCGATAAACCGGGCATTGCTTCTACGCACCACCGTCGCTCCGGTTGCCCGAAGCGTTGTGCGGATTTCTTCCGCGAGTGGAGTGTTGTTCGGTTCAATCCGAACCTCTTCACTCCCGTCTTCACCGAGTGAGCCGTTGCCGACAGCAGGAATCGTTTCCTGCGCATTGACCGTGAGTGATTTCGCGTGCAAGCACGCGACCGTTATGAGTATGGCAAAGAGCCATTGTTTTCTTGTCTTCATCTGTTTTTTTCTGTTGCTGAGTTAACCGAGTTCTGCCGTGCTGTCCGTTAGAAAATCCTGAATCCGTACCCAAGTACGGAGGTCACTTTCTCCACGTAAAGCCGTAGAGAGGTGAGTTTTCTTTCAGAGGACACAATATGCCGATTCGTAGCATAGCCCTTCCTAGGGCAATGTGCATCAGAAAAACCAAAAAAAACACATTGCAATACAGATAAGACTGTACGTCAAATACCTGACATACTCTCGTGGTGTCCTTTAGATTTTTGGACAGTAAAAAGTACAAAATAAACGCAGGTGTAAGTTTCCTAAAGGACATTTTGGTATGAGCTATAAAGGACACGATATCATTTTTTTAATGTCCTTTATGTTTTGTGTGTTTTTTCCTCACACGAGCACAAAAAGTGTAATACGGCTATATACCTCACGGCTTTAGCACTGTACAATCCCTTTTGCGTACTTTTTCTCATTAAGAGCCTATCCACTATCACGCGGTACCCAGTCCACAAAAGCCTTATTTTTAGGCGAAAAACGAGGCGGAGTCCGAAACATAATGAATTATGTTGAGGACGA
>Ga0075991_144_pt1 | contig 5972 bp, 6 predicted proteins | sample RifGroA2_FD_68061 | JGI IMG/M metagenome (GOLD analysis project Ga0075991, IMG submission 68061) | Parcubacteria bacterium GW2011_GWA2_49_9
GAATACGGACTAAAGGAAAAACACGCGAAGGTGTACCTCGCGTGTCTTGAGCTTGGCTCCGGTTCGGTACTCAAAATCAGTCAAAAAGCGGGTCTTCCCCGCTCCACAACGGAGGTTATTCTTACCGCGCTTCAGGAAAAGGGTTTTGTCTCCTCATTTAAAAAGAAAAATGCCAGATACTTTAGCACCGAGGACCCAAAGAGAATAATTGCTGACGCAAAGGCAAAAGCGGAGCTTTTGGAAAAGGCGCTTCCCGAGTTTCGTGAATTGTACGCACGCTCAAATATTATTCCGACTGTCCGTTTCTATCACGGCAAACAAGGTATGAAGACCGTATTTCAGGAAATTATAGAAGACGCTTCCGCTAAAGAGCTTCTTGCGTTCAGTTCAATTGATGATGTCTTTGAACTTCTCGGCAAGGACTTTACAAATTTCGTACAAAAGCGGGTACAGCGCGGTATGCGCTCGCGCGTCATTCTGCGCGAATCGGAAAAGGCGTGGGAGAGAGTAAAGCTCGGTCAAAGCGAACTCCGGCAAGTCAAACTTATTTCCCCCACCTATGAGCACCACAGTCTTTTCTACGTCTGGGGCAGAAAAATCGCGATGATATCACTGAAACATGAGTGGAGCGTCTTGATTATTGAAAGCGAAGAGCTCGCAAAGTCGCAAAAAATGTGTTTTGAAGCGTTGTGGGATTCGCTTCCGGTTCCGCAAGTCAAAGATGTGAGATAATTGAATAATGAAAAAGAAAACAATCGCAAAACGAATGGTAAGAAAATGTGAAGTATGCGGTGGCAAGATACAGGTGGTTGTTTATTCTGACCACACTTACTTCGGCGGTAACTGTTTTACAAGAGCATTTCCCGAACCGAAGCGCGGCGAAAAATCGAAAGAGTCTTGGGAATGCGAAAAATGCTGGGGACCAGTTTAGCATTTTGTGTTTTGGAGTTTGGTGTTTTGTTTGGATTTTTGTGTACTGTGTGCTTTGTGTTTTTACAATTTGTATTCTCCAACAAGTCCTTGTGGTCGGTACAGCATCAACACAACGAGCAAAATCCCATACACCGCTTGCCGTGTCTGCGCGGCGATATCGGAAGGAAAGCCGACGAAGCGCAAAAACTCGGGCAGGAGAATAAGGACGACGGCGCCGATGATTGCGCCTCTGTTTGAGGCCAATCCGCCTAAGATTATCGCGGAAAGAATGAAGATGGACTCGCTGACCGTAAAGGTGGACGGGTCAATAAAGGTAATGTAGGAGGCGAAGAGTGCGCCAGCAACAGAAGCGAGCATTGCCCCGACGACAAAGACGGCGAGTTTGTAATTGAGCGTGCGGTAACCGAAGATTTGAAGCGCTTCCTCGTCTTCCCGAATAGCTTTGAGTGCTCGTCCGAACGAAGACTCCGTGATGTGCCGACAAACGAGGAAGACCAGAAGTAGGAATACGGAAGTAAGTAGTAAGAATGAAAGATTATCAGAGAAGGAAAAGCTGAAGATTTCCGGTCGGTGTATTCCGGGGATGCCCAGTGGGCCACGTGTGAGCTCCTGCCAATTAAGGAACACCGAAAAAATTATGATGTTAAAACCAAACGACGCCAAAGCGTAATAATCGTCGTCAAACTTGCTTAAAATAAGCCCGGTGTACCCAACCGCGAGGTTAAGCGAGAGCGCGAGAATGGCGTAGATGCCGACGAGTATGGCGAGATGAATGAGGTATTCCATATGGCAGAAATCCTTAATCTTTAATCCTTTATCCCTAACGCGAGAGAAAGCCTAGTTGCCATATTGAACAAATTTTCCATCCTTAACTATCTTAAATATCGTCGGCTTTGAGGCGATACCGTTTTCATCTATGGTAATCGTACCGCTTACTCCTCTATAATCGCTGACTTTATGCAATTCGGTTTTCATGCAAGCAGTATCTCCTTTACAGCTAGCGTACGCGGCAACTTCAAGCTGCAGCGCATCATACGCATTTGAGGCGAAGACATCCGGTTGGACATTATACTGTTCTTCAAATTCCTGTTTGAAATTCGGGTCGCCTTTTCCTAATATAGACGGGTCCGCGGAAGATATAATAAATCCTTCCGCAGCGGCTCCTGCTACGCTGAGCACAACAGGGTCTTCGTTCTGGTAATTTCCGATGAGTGGTACCTGAATACCTAAATCGCGTGTCTGTTTGATGACTGTCCCGAGCGCTCCTGTCAGCTGTGTGACGAATATCACATCGGGTTTGCCCTCTTTTATTTTTGTGAGATTAGTTCTGAAATCCAAAACATCGAGCGGGGTCATTTCATCCCCCACAATCTGACCGCCAAGTTCCGTAAACCGTTCACCGATATATTTCCGATAATCTTTTCCGAATTGCGTGTTGTAGTAAATGAAGGCCGCCTTCTTTGCCTTGGCCGCTATGCCGACTGAAATAACTCCTTTTGGTTCGGTGATTTCAAGAGACGGCACCAGACCGATGGCGCAAAATTGATTGATAACCTTGACATTATTGACAGCAATGAGTTTTTGTAAAGCGGAAGTGACATCTTTTGGTTGACAGCCGTCCTCGTATAGAAGCTCTATTGAGAGACTTCGGTCTTTGGCTTCAATGTCGCGTTTGGCGGTATCAAGTCCCCTCTTGATATTCTCACCGATAGAGGCGTAATTACCGGTTAACGGAATTGCCGCACCGATTTTTATTTGCATTGTACCAGTAGCGGAAGAGCCTCCTTCTCTTTCCGCACTCAACCAAACAAAAACAACAACGAAAAGCGCGATGATAATCCAAAGTGTTTTTTTCATAATGATTATTTATATAATAGCTTTGTTATCTTTTGAATATTCCCTGCGGCCGCCAGAGCAGGAACATAATGAGTAGGCCAAAAGTAATGGCTCCCTTCCACTCCCCCGCTATCTTCCAGATGCCGAAGTTTTCCGCGAAGGCGAGGAGAAATGCTCCGGCGATACCGCCGTAGATATTGCCAATACCGCCGCCGGAAATGAAGAAAATGCATCCCACGATTCGGTCGGTGTTGATGCCGACTATCTTTGAAACTTCTTCGTCATCACTAATCGCGGTCACTGCCTTGCCGAACAGTGTGTATTTGAGAAGAAATGCGAGTACGGTAAACAGAACAACTCCGATACCGAAGATGGAGAGCTGGACTGCGGTAAAGGTTCCGCCAAACAGTTCAAAAATCCTGTTTCCGGAAAGAAGGCTTGAGAGAGTCTGGAATTGACTGGTGAATAAAATAGCGATAACTGCCTGAAGCGCGGTAAGAACACCGAGCGAGGCAATAAGGAGTACTGCCCCCGATGACTTCCGTGCACGAAGCGGTTTGTAGATGAATGTGTAGGCGAGGTAACTCACAAGACCTGAGATGGTGATACCGAGTAACGCACCGAGCCAGAGCGGGAGACCAAGTAGTTTGGAAAAATAAAAGACGGAGTATCCGCCGATAACCGCGAGTACACCGTAGCCCATATCAATAAACTTCGCCGTGCCGTAGGTGAGGTTAAATCCCAACGTCAAAATCGCGTAGATGGAACCGGCGATAAGGGAGTTGGTGATGAGTTGGGGGACGATGTCCATTGGGAGAAGCTTATAGCTGATAGCTTTTAGCTGTTAAGCAACTCTACCTTTCCTCCCTTGATAACCTTTGCCGCGTGACCACCCGCCCTGTCCCCGCTTGCTTCAATGGTTATGTTACCCGACGCACCCTCCCAATCTTTGACGGTTCGGGACCATCCGGCAATTTTCTCGCCATTATAGCCCACGCTGGCAATCGCGTCTTTCAGCATATAGACAGCATCATATTCTGTCTGTCCGTAACTCTGATATGGAAGTTCCGTCCCGCCGTATTTCGCGGTATATGCTGATAGCAAGTGCTGGAATTTCGGATTTGCCGTATCAACACCGAACTCGGCGGTGATACCCCCTTCCAGCAGGGTCGCGTATGCCGCAATCGTCTTGGTATCTCCCGCTGTCGCGTCATTGATAATTAACGCGGGAGTCCACTTCAAGTCCTGCATCTGCTTAAAGATACGCTCCGAAAGGGCCGGAGTCTGGGTGTCGATGAAAATAGCGTCAGCTTTTGCAGACTTCAACTTGGTAAGTTGGGAACGAAAATCCGTGTTTGAACTTGTGGTTTCTTCTTTGACCAATTTTCCGCCGAGCGCCTCAAAGGTTGCGGAGAATGTCTTATTGATACCAAGCGCATAATCGGTTTGCTCTTGCAAAAGTCCGACCGTTTTCCACCCCTTGCCATATGCAACTTCTGCAAGAATCTTCCCTTGTGAAGCATCACTTGGATAATTTCGGAAGAAGTACGGGCTGATACCGGTGAGGTCCGGACTGCTCGAGCCCGGAGAGAACAGCGCAACCTTCGCCTCTGTCGCTACCGGAGTCGCCGCGATTGACTCTCCGCTACAGAAACCCCCAATGATGACTTGCACTTTATCGACATTGATAAGTTTCTGAGCGGCACTTGTTGCATCCTTGCCGTTACATTTGCTGTCTTCAATCACAAGTTCGATGGGGCGCCCATCAATACCTCCATCCGCATTTATTTCTTCAACCGCGATGGAGTAAATGTTGCGAGCAGGCTCTCCATACACTGCGGCATCGCCGGTGAGCGGTACCATCACTCCAATCTTAATCGGTTCCTTCACCACCTCTTTCTTCTCTCCTCCCTTGTTGCCGTAGACGACGAGTCCGCCGACAATGAGGATGAGTACCACGAGCCAAATGACGGTCTTGACGACCGATGACCCGTTTCCATTTCCTGCTTCTGGTTCCATCCCGTAGTGAAATTTCAGGTCGTCCCGTTTTTTGCGGGACTATCCCTCCATTCAATTATGTTTGATAAACGGCGTATAACTTAATCACTGCATTTCAATTCATTGATGCAACCCCGCAACCTGAAATTCTACTACGGGATTCCATATTTTTGTGAGATTAAAAAACTAACTTAGGACTTACACACACCCCTCCCGCCGCAGACGGCGTGTGCTCCCCTTTTTAGGGGAGAATTAAGAAAAGGATGCGTAAATCCTATAACTAATAAATAGAATGCGTGTCTGCTTTTGCAATACTAATACTGCCCCTAAAAATTGCAACACTTCGGTGGCCTTTTCAGACCATGCACTATGTGTTAGAGTTTAGCCCCCTAAAATAGGCTGAAGCAGCTTTGATAGGGCTTGCACAATCGGTGTCATTCCACTGAAAAGTGGAATCCAGAGCCATAAAAAATGCTATCTACTGGATTCCTGCTTTCGCCCGCCTGCGTGCGGACACGCACGGGCAGGCAGGAATGACAGAAGCGTAAAGCGAACTAGCCCTTCTTGATTTTTGTGTCAGCCGCGCTCCACACTATGCTTTCACATCTCAAAAAACCCTCAACGTTGATAGGAATTACCGTGCTGGCACTCCTTATCGCGGCCTATTTCTTCACGCTTGGACGGAAGCCGGCCGAGGGAGAAACCGCGACGGTGAAGCGGGGCGATATGATACACACATCAATGTCGCTCCACTTGTTCGGTTTGCCTTTGGCAAAAGATCCAAAAAGGAATGCCGACTCAATGGGCAAGTTGTCGGCCTTGAGGATTTGAAGATATTGGCGGACGGGCCGCATTACTTTTTGGGGAATTCTTTTTTGAGCCATAAGTAAAGATTATTAGAGACGGTTAGATATTTTTTTGAAAAAATCGGAGTGCATTTCTTAGAAAACTTGAACTTGTACTCATCATAGCGGGTCGCGATGTTAAAAGTTGTAATGGTTCTCAAGTTGGAGAGTTGCCGTGAGTCAGGGAAAATACCGGCCAGGCCGGCCAGTTTAGCAAGGTCGTGAATGTAGGGAGCGGGTTTTTGGGTGGCTCTGACAACCAACGCCTTGAGGATTTTTTCAAGCGCGAGATGGCAGAAGAAAAGACATGCGTCGTAGTGTTTCAATCTAAAAAGGTCCAAGGCAATCAGCCGATTACGC
>Ga0075991_139_pt1 | contig 5896 bp, 5 predicted proteins | sample RifGroA2_FD_68061 | JGI IMG/M metagenome (GOLD analysis project Ga0075991, IMG submission 68061) | Parcubacteria bacterium GW2011_GWA2_49_9
GAAGAAGTTCCCGCCAAAGTCGCGATTAACGAAGCGATTGAACTCGCCAAGACATTCGGCGGAGAAAACAGCGGAAAGTTCGTGAACGGGGTACTCGGTTCAATTTATAAAGAAATCGGCGAGCCGGGCAAAGATGCGGCTCCGCGAAAAAGGAAAGAGGAGGTACCATTTGAGAAAATGCCCATCAAGAAGCTGGGTGGGGCGGTGGTCTACGCGCGCGACGGGAAAGATGTGTATCTCGCCCTCGTGCACGACATCTTCGGCCACTGGACCCTTTCAAAAGGGAAAATCGGGGACAATCCGGATATCGCGAATGAAACAGTTGAAGAGGGAACCATTCGGGAAATAAAAGAAGAAATCGGCGTGGATATTGTCATTAAAGCCGACCTTGGGAGCAACGAGTACGTGGCATCCGACCCCGAAAAAGGGAAGCTCCGGAAACAGGTTCACTATTTTCTGGGCGAAGCGAAATTTGTCCCGCTTACACTGGAGAAAAAGGGAGGACTTGATGACGCGAAATGGTTTAAACTTGCGGACATCCTTGAGCTTAATTTCTATGAGGATATCCTTCCTATTGTTACTAAGGCAATTAACTTATTATTAAAAAAGTAATTTCGAATATCTAATTTCGAATTTCGAAAAATACCAAATACTCAATATTGAATTATTCCTCCTTTTTAAAGGAGGTGCCCGAGTCTTCGAGGGCGGAGGATTTTCATTTTTTTCGATATTCGACATTCGGGATTCGGTATTGCCAAATCAAATGAGTACAGATTTCAGCGATTTTGAGAAAAAAGTAGGTATTGTATTCAAAGATAAAGACCTTCTCCGAACCGCCTTCACCCATCGTTCGTATTTGAACGAAAACCGTAAAAGCGGAATGGAGCACAACGAACGCCTTGAGTTCCTCGGCGACGCGGTACTTGAACTTATCGTCACTGAATACCTCTTTGCGAAATATCCCGAGAAAAACGAGGGCGACCTTACCTCGTATCGCTCCGCGCTTGTAAACGCGGTCACACTTGCCGGTGTGGCGGAAGGGCTCGGTATGAATGAGCACCTCCTCCTTTCTCGCGGGGAGACCAAAGACACCGGCCGCGCTCGGCAGGTAATACTCGCGAATGCCATTGAGGCCTATATCGGAGCACTCTACCTTGACCAAGGTTATGAGGCGACGAAACTGTTCGTTTCTAAATACGTTTTCAAACTGGTGGATGACATCGTTTCTAAAAAGACGTGGCTTGACGCCAAAAGCCATTTTCAGGAGAAAGCGCAAGAGGTTGTTGGCGTCACGCCGTCTTACGAAACGGTTAAGCAAATCGGTCCCGACCACGATAAGCATTTCACTGTCGCGGTATTTCTCGGCAAAGAACGCGTTGCGGAAGGAAGTGGAAAATCAAAGCAGGAGGCGGAGCAGTCCGCCGCCAAGGCCGGACTTGAAGCCAAAGGGTGGGAGTAAAGTATTTCTTTCCGCTCCATCAACGTATCATCTTCGTAAGTAAAACCTATCGGCTCTACTTGCGAAGATGGATAGAAAGGTGAGAAAATAGAAGCGTGGAGAAAAGGCAGACAAAGCGGATATATCGAGCCAAGAGAATCTATAGTCCCATTAAGCAAAGAATTCTTTTGCTTCTTCAAGCGGGTGTTGCCTTAAGTTTTGCAGGCACCGTTGGACGGCAACTCCGTATTCTCGGGGAGGCGGCAAATGAGTGGAAGGAGGTTGACCGAAACTATCTCAAGCAAATCATTCGGGAGTTTTACAAAGATAGGCTAGTGAGTGAGGAGGAGAACGCGGACGGGACGAAAACTATCGTGCTTACAGAAAAGGGAAAACGGCGTGCGGTTACTTTCAGTTTCGGTTCAATGAAGATTAAGCAACCGGAATGCTGGGACGGGCAGTGGCATATTGTCATTTTTGATATACCTGAAAAACATAAAGTGGCGCGTATTTCGCTTCGGGATAAACTACTCGGACTTGATTTCTTTCAATATCAAAAGTCCGTCTATGTGTACCCCTATCCATGTCGGAATGAGGTGGATTTTATCGTTGAATTTTTTGAAATCCGCCGCTTCGTCCGGTATGGCGTTCTTACGGAAATTACGAATGAAGCGGAACTTCTTCTCCGCTTCAATCTCAAAAAGCCACCTAGACCCAAATCTTCGTAAATAGCACCTATCGGCTCTACTTGCGAAGGTAGACTTGCTGTTTTTCGTGTTTGCTGTAGTGTTGATTTTGGTGATGGTGCGGACGACTGTTTCGTTTGCCAAGTTAGTTCACCACAACAAAACGGGCCGTAATAAGCCTTTCCGGAAAGGATAAATTATGAAGTACACAGTAAAGTTGAGTAAATTTGCCCAGCAGATTCAAAGGGGAGAAGTTTCCGTCCAAAATCCCAAAAACCTGCTTATCCTCGAACGGGTTTTACCACTCATTGTGCTGTGCATACTGAAAGCGAGTGTTGCTTCCAAAGAAGAAGATTTTCCTGGGCGTGGGAACATAATCGAACTCTTGGAGAAGGAGCGATGGGAGAAGGCTTCGAAGAAACTAACTCGGATAAGTTTCTTTATCGATACATTTGGAGGTGAAGAGAGTCCGGGGTACGATCTCACCGTTCGTGTTCACAGGGGATCAGAAGTCAGAAGAGTGTCTTTTTTCCAGCTCTTTTACTCGGGAGGAGGGTATAAGGGGTTGTGGCTCCATGGGTTTGATGATGGGACCAATTTCTGATGTCCCGTCTCCCTAAAGAGACACCTAGCGCAGTGCCAGTTGGGCTGCGCTTTTTTGTTTAACTCAAAATGCGCTATGATTAGGGCGTATTTTCCATACATCTTGATTCTCGATTACAAGATAGATAAAATCCCTCCTGCCGAAGACGGCAGTGCTCCCTTTTATAAAGGGAGAATAAGTTAGTATGCATCTTAAATCCCTTGAACTCACCGGTTTCAAATCGTTCGCCAAGAAGACCGAACTCTCTTTCAACACGCCCATTACGTCCATCGTCGGTCCGAACGGAAGCGGAAAATCAAATACCGCCGAGGCCTTCCGTTTCGTCTTAGGCGAGCAGTCAATCAAAAGTATGCGCGGGAAGCGCACGGAGGACCTCATCTGGAACGGCTCTCCCGAAATGGGACGCTCCAACCGCGCGTCGGTGAAGCTTGTGTTTGATAACCGCAAACGTCTGCTGAATCTTGACGTTGATGAAGTCACGCTTGAGCGCGTCATTTATCGTGACGCGGGGAGCGAGTACCTTGTGAACGGTTCGCCGGTGCGCCTCCGCGACATCGTGGAGCTCCTCGCCGGCGCGCATATCGGCGCGTCGGGACATCACATTATTTCGCAAGGTGAAGCGGACCGGATTTTGAATGCCACTATGCGTGAGAGGCGCGAAATGATTGAAGACGCGCTCGGCCTCAAGATTTACCAGTGGAAAAGGGAAGAGTCGGAAAAGAAACTGGAACGCACGGACGAAAATATGAAGCAGGTAGCTTCACTCCGGCGAGAGATTGCCCCGCATATTTCGTTTCTCAAAAAGCAGGTAGAGAAAATTGAAAAGACGAAACTACTGAAAGTGGAACTACAGATGCTCTATGGTGACTATCTGAAGCGCGAGCACGCGTACATTACGGTTTCCAAACAGAAAATAGCGGAGGAGGAGCAGACGCCCAAGGCAGAGCTGTCCGAGTTGAACCACAAGCTCGCCACCTCCAAAAAAGTGCTTGAGGAAACGCACGGGAAGGACGCCAAGACTAAGGCGATTATCGCGATTGAAGAGAAGCTAAACAGTTTTCGGAAAGAACGTGAAGCACTCTCTCGCGAAGTTGGCCGGCTTGAAGGAGAAATCGCCGGAGCGGAGCGCTTGCAGAAAATACAGGGAGCACAGCAGCCGGACAGCGTCGTTATTCCACTTTCCGAAGTTGAAGGGTTGGTGAAGCAAATAGACGCGGTTTCGACCGACGAAGACGAACAGGACGCGGGTATCCTCATCGCCACCATTACCCGCATCAAGGAAGTGATGCATGTCTTTCTTGAGAAACACCGCAGGAAGAAAGGCGAAGGAGCCGAAGATATGGCGAAAGAAATCGGAGAATTGTCCACCAAAAAGAAGGGGTTTGAGGAAAAACTGCGTGTGGTTCAGGAAGAGGAAAAGAAAACGCAAGAGGAGGAACGGGCGCTCCGCGCGGAGATTGATAAAGAGAAGGATTCAAGCCGTGACGCGGAAAAGGAAGTCTTCCGCATCATGGCGCGCCAGAACGAACTGCACGGTACGTTAAATGCGCTTCGGGTACGCGCGCACGAACTTGAGCATTTGGAAGGGGATTTCAAGCGCGAGCTGACCGAAGGAGTACTTCTCGTAGGGCGGGAGATTTTGGAATATGAAACGAGAGAACTGAAGGATGGGAACGGACAGACCCTAAATCCTCAAGCGATGACGCTTGAAGACCGGGCAACGCAGGAAGAACGGCGGCGGAAAGTGGAAAAGCTCAAAATCCGTATTGAGGACGCGGGTGGAGGAAACGGGGCGGAAGTGCTTAAAGAGTTCCAGGAAGCAAACGAGCGCGACCAGTTTCTCGCGCGAGAAATCGCCGACCTTGAACAGAGTGCCGAGACGCTCCGGAACCTTATCGCGGAGCTTGAGCAGAAACTGGATGAAGAATTCCGTGGAGGGATTGAGAAAATCAACGCGGAATTTCAAAATTACTTTTCGCTGATGTTCGGCGGAGGGTCGGCGAAGCTTGCAATCACGAAACCCGAAAAGAGAATCAGACGCGACGTGGACGACCTTATGGATGGGGGAGACGCCGCCGCACTAGCCGCGACAGAAGGGGAAGAGAAGCAGGAGACCGGCATTGATATTGAGGTGAATCTTCCGAGGAAGAAAATTAAGGCGCTGATGATGCTGTCGGGTGGCGAGCGCGCGCTTACCTCTATCGCGCTTCTCTTCGCGATGTCACAAGTGAAGCCACCACCGTTTATCATTCTGGACGAAACGGATGCCGCGCTGGATGAAGCGAATTCCAAGAAATACGGCGATATGGTGGAGAACCTTTCCAAGCACTCGCAGCTCATCCTCATTACCCACAACCGTGAGACGATGTCCCGCGCGGGTGTGATTTACGGCGTCACGATGGACAAGAGCGGCGTCTCCAAACTCCTTTCTATCGCCTTTGACGAAGCGGTGGCGGTGGCAAAGTGACCCCGACTTTCGTCGGGGTCATCCCCACGAAAGTGGGGATCCAGACTAGATTCCGACAGGAATGACAGACAAAACAAAAAAAGGCCACGCATTGCGCGTGGCTTTGGCGGGAGTCTTGGGTTGGGAAGGAACACTAGGCGAGAACAGCAGGCTCTTTGCTGACCTCGTTAAACTGATCCGAGAGAAACGCGTCTCGTATTCCCGATAAGTTCAAGTACGGCTTCCCCTCGTCTTCAAAGACTCCAGTGACCACATACACTTTGCCTTGCTGTACCACGGCTCCTCTTAGTCCCTTCACCTGTTGTCCAGTCGCCATTACGTTCATTCCCGTTCGAATTCGCAGAAAGTTGCTCATATAACTCCGGGTTCAGTTGTTGCCTAACTCTACTTTCTAAAACCTTTTTTCAGTGTCAAACATTACACAATCCGGTAGTCCAAGGTCTTGCGTTCCACATCCGCACCCATCACTTTAAACCGCACACGGTCGCCAAGCGAATACTTCTTTTTGGTTTTCTGGCCGACAATGGCGTAGTTCTGTTCGTCCAATACATAATAGTCGCCCTCAAGGTCGCGGAGCTTCACCATACCTTCCGAACGTGTCTCTTTGTCCTCCACGTAAATACCCCATTCCGTCACTCCGGAAATTAACCCATCAAACTCTTTGCCGATGCGCTCCTCCATATATTCCACTTGCTTCAGCT
>Ga0075991_140_pt1 | contig 5417 bp, 9 predicted proteins | sample RifGroA2_FD_68061 | JGI IMG/M metagenome (GOLD analysis project Ga0075991, IMG submission 68061) | Parcubacteria bacterium GW2011_GWA2_49_9
GCCCGCAGTTTCGGGATTCGGTCTTCCGAATATCGAAACTGCGGTCGCCGAACATTACCCTGTTAAATCTTTCGCCAAGGGCGAAAGCCCGCGGAGCGGGATTTAACAGGGTGATGATTTTCAAAAACTCGCAGACTCGTTAAGAAAATCTATCATGATGTTTCCTAAAAAAGTTAAATTCCGAAAGTGGCACACCATGCGGCACAATCCCAAGACGCCGCAAGTGGAAACACGAGGGACTGAAGTGTCTTTCGGCTCATTCGGGCTGAAAGCATATTCGGGAGGCAGAATCCGTTCCAATCAGATTGAAGCCGCTCGTAAGGTTCTCGCGAGAAGCGCAGGGAAGGCGGGCAAGGTTTGGATTCGCATCTTCCCCGATATGCCCTATACCCAGAAAGCCGCGGAAGTGGGCATGGGAAAAGGAAAGGGTGACCCGCAAGGGTATTGCTTTGAAGTAAAGGCGGGCCGCGTCATCTTTGAAGTTGACGGTATCGGCGATGTGGAGGCGAAAGAAGCGCTTCGGAAGGCGGGGACAAAGCTCCCGGTTAAAAGCAAGGTTATCGCGCGTTAAGTTGCGAAATGGCCCTTTTTACGGTAAGGTTCTTGAACAATCAAAAATCCTTAATCTTTAATCCTTAACGCCAAGTCAATTCTTGTTAAGGATAAAGGATAAAGGATTAAAGATTATTATGAGCGAACACACCAACAAAACCAAAGAAGAAATAACCCGTACTGTTTCGGAACATCGGCAGAAATTGCAGGCCTTCAGGTTCGCCATGGCCGGCAGCAAGACGAAGAATGTGAAAGAGGGAAGAAACCTTCGGAAAGATATTGCACGCTTGCTCACGGAACTAAATAAGAAATTACCTAATTCCTAATTCACCTAATTACCTAATAAAATTTCTAATTTCTAAGATTCTTCATTTGACCTTTTATTAGAAATTAGACAATTAGGTGAATTAGAAATTGTAAGTGTATGAATACAGCAACTAAAACCAAACAAGGAAAGACCCTACAGGGGACAGTCGTATCCACGAAGATGAAGGATACCATCGTGGTTGAGGTGACTCGGTTTGTCGCGCACCCGAAGTATCGGAAATACCAGAAGCACACCTCCCGTTTCAAGGCGCATGATGCCGGCAATACCAAAAAGGAAGGGGAGAGAGTGACCATTGTTGAGTGCCGCCCGATGTCGAAAGATAAACACTTTAGAGTTTTAACGAATGAGCGAAGCGAATGACTATAAAACTCTAACCCTGTTAAATCCCGCCGAGAGGCGGGCGCCCAAGAGGGCGATTTAACAGGGTGGTGATTTTTAAAAACTCGCAGACTCGTTAAAAAAATCAACCATGTTACAACCCCGAGCCATCGTCAAAATCGCAGATAACTCCGGAGGAAAAATCGGACGCATTTTCAAGGTGCTCGGTGGTTCTAAAAAACGTTACGCGGAAATTGGTGAGATTGTGGTTCTTTCCGTGCAGAAGGCCGAACCGCGCAAGGGAGTCAAGAAGAAGGATGTCCTCCACGCGGTGGTGGTTCGCCAGAGGAAGCCCTACCGACGCACCGATGGTTCCTACATCCGCTTTGACGAAAACGCCGTGGTTATTATTGAAAAGGGAAAGATGGAGCCGCTTGCCGGTCGTATCTTCGGTCCCATACCCCGCGAACTTTCGGAAATGGGTTTCCAGAGTATTACTTCGAAAGCCGCGGAAGTGGTATAGCCATAATGCAAATACCGCGAATGAAGAATGCGAATACCGCAAATAGCAAGTCTTCTATTCGCAGCATTAGCATTCGGTATTTGTAGATTCGCATTATACTTTTATGAAAATTCGCAAAGGAGACAACGTTATAGTCATTTCAGGTTCCGAGAAGGGGAAGAAGGGCCAGATTGCGCGCGTGCTTGCCGAGAAGCAGTCCGTCATTATTGAAGGTCTCAACCTCCTCAAACGTCATCAGAAACCTCGGAAAGCCGGCCAGAAGGGCCAGATTGTGGAGAAGGCAATGCCTATCCATATTTCCAACGTGTCCCTCGTTGAGGGCGGTAAGCCGATTCGAGCCGGACGGAAGCTTGTCGGGGAAAAATGGATTCGGGTAAGCCGAAAGTCAGGGAAAGAAATTTAGAAAATTAAGGAGCGAAGCGACTATAATTTACTTAACCCTGTTAAATAATCCGCCGAAGGCGGATTCCCCGCGAAGCGGGGATTTAACAGGGTGATGATTTTGCAAAGCTCGCAGACATCGCTAACAAAATCAATCATGAAATCAATCAAAGACAAACAAAAAGTAGCCTTCGCCACCCTCAAGGAAAAGATGGGGTATACAAACGTGATGCAAACACCACGGCTTCAGAAAGTAGTCATAAACGCCGGTGTTGGTTCCTTTAAGGACAAAAAGAAAATTGAAATCGTACAGGACCGTCTCGCCAAAATCACCGGTCAGAAGGCGGCTATCCGCGGAGCGAAGAAATCAATCGCAACCTACAAAACCCGCACAGGCGACACGGTTGGTATGCAAACCACGCTTCGTGGTCCTCGTATGTACGCGTTTTTGGATAAATTGCTTAATATCGCGCTTCCCCGCACCAAGGACTTCCGAGGTATTTCCGCGAAGGCGATTGATGAAATCGGCAATATCACCATCGGTATTCCCGAGCACACCATCTTCCCCGAAGCCGTTGATGAAGATCTTCGCGACGTATTCGGAATGGGTATCACCGTGGTGACGACCGCGAAGACCGAACCGGAAGCCAAGGCCTATTTTGACTATCTCGGATTTCCGTTCAAGAAAGACGCGGATAAACGCTGATGAGACGCAGATGTACGCGGATAAGAAAACACCAAAATAATCTCCTTTTCTGTCATTCCAGCGACGTAGCAGTAGTGAAATAGTCGTAGACTGCGGAGTAAGCCTGTAGTCGTAGACTATCGTAGACTATGCTGGAATCCAGGTTTTTCTTCAACTCAACCCTACTGGATTCCACTTTTCAGTGGAATGACAAAGTAATAACCCCGTAAAGCCGAAGACGGCCACGGGGCAAGCAAAAAAGCCGTTCGGGGGATTCCCGAACGGTGTTCATGCCCCTCGAACGATATCATCTAGGGCAAAGATGCGACTTCTTCAGCGGGAAGTATTTCACCGCAATTGTAGCAGTACCAACCCACCCCGACTTTTTGCATATTTGTGCTGGCACACGAGGGGCATTTTTTATTCGCTTCTGCTGGTTTCTCTGTTGATGTTGCTGGATGTAGCACTTTAGACTCGTCTGGTTTCAAGTTTGTTGTCTGCATAGGTTTTGACAGGTTCACTTTTCTCCCCCTTTACCCTACATTTGAAGTTAAAATGCGTCAACTTCCAGCGGTTGACTTTTTATCCCTAGTTCGCTAGTATTTCCCCACGCTCTTCGGGGCTTTTAATTTTGTTGCGGAAATCAAGGAGCAGAGCGACTATTGATGAGCAACCCCCTCACTTGAAATCACAGAATAGGTTTTAGTTAGGCACACGGCCATTTTCCAGATACGGCCAAGACCGACTAATTCGTAAAGTTATGCTATTTCAAGTGAGGGGGTGGCGATTTTTATACTTCGCTTCGCTACGTTAAAAATCGACATGGCAAAGACCTCAACCAAGGCTCGGGCGCTTAAAAAGCCCAAATTCAGTTCCCGCATCGTGCGGCGCTGTTTCCGTTGCGGCCGCAAGCGCGCCTTTATGCGCGACTTCGGACTCTGCCGTATTTGTTTCCGCGAGTACGCCAACGAGGGTATGATTCCGGGAGTTAAGAAGTCGAGTTGGTAATGGCTTCGCCTGTATTTATGAGCTTTGCGAAATAAATACAGTTGCGAAACATTACCCAGCCGTAGTTTAAAAGAATAATCGAACAAACACCTTCTAACCACAGTAGCGTAAAGAGCGAACAGTCGGAGACTCACTTTTAGTGAAACTACGGCTGGGTGACTATTTTCCAATTCGCTTCGTACCACAAGGGTACTTTCAATTTCTAGATTCACTTCGTTCATAAGAAATTTAAGTCGCTCATAAGAAAATATGTCAGACCCTATTTCAGATTTTTTAAATAAGCTCAAAATCGCCAGCCAGACTGGCAAGGAATCTTTTACGTTTCCGTACTCCGGCGTTATTGCGGCTATCGCCGGCGCACTCGAGAAGAAAGGCTATGTCGCTTCTTCCAGAAAGACGAAGAAAGGGCGTGAGCTGGAGGTAACCTTTCCCGTTTCCGAAAAGGCTCACCCTATCACGGGAGCGAAGCGTGTCTCTCTTCTTTCAAAACGAATGTACAAGAAAGCCCGTGAGATTCGTCCGGTGCGTAACGGTTCGGGAACCGCGATACTTTCCACACCGAAAGGCGTACTCTCCGATAGTGATGCGCGAGCCGCGAAGGTTGGGGGAGAGGTATTGTTTGAGATATGGTAATGGCTCGGCCCGCAGTTTCGGGATTCGGTCTTCCGAATATCGAAACTGCGGTTGCCGAACATTACCCCCTCACTTGAAATCACAAAGTAAGGATACGTGCTCAAAGTCAGATTAACGATTAGCATAGTGTTTCAATTCAATTTTCGAATTCTGTAATTTCAAGTGAGGGGGTGGCGATTTTTATATCGCCCTGCTCTTAAAAATCAGCCATGTCACGCTTAGCGAAAAAACCAATACTGATTCCAGAAAAAGTCGAGGTAACCCTCGGCGGTGAGACGCTGACCGTTAAGGGTCCCACCGGAACACTGACCCGAACCTTTTCTCCCGCGGTCGCTATTTTGGTAAAGGATGGTGGTATTTCAATTTCACCCAAGAACGAGATACTGACTACAAAAATGCTTGTCGGAACCACCGTCGCGCACATCCGTAATATGATTGCGGGTAGTCGCGAAGCGTTCGTGAAGAAGCTCATTATAGAAGGTATCGGTTTCAAGGCGGAGGTTAAGGGTTCCGAACTGGTACTTAATCTCGGATTCTCGCACCAAATCAAAATGCCTATCCCGAAAGACCTTAAAGTTGTCTCGGAAAAGGGTGTTCTTACGATAAGCGGAGCTGATATTGAGGCTGTCGGAGCGTTTGCCGCTAACATCCGTTCACAGAAGAAGCCTGAACCGTATAAAGGGAAGGGAATCCGATATGATGGAGAGGTTATCCGAAGGAAGCAGGGGAAGAAGACCACGTAAGAAGCTGCTAGGTGCTAGGTTTCAGGTTCTAGAAAAGAAATTTTCTGACTGAAAGCTAGAAGCTAGAAGCTAGAAGCTATGTCAACCATAAACCAAAAAACAGAAAAACGAATGCGCAGACATCGCAGAATCCGAGCCAAGGTTTCGGGTACTGCTTCGCGTCCCCGCCTGTCCGTTTTCCGCTCTAACCGTTCCATTTCCGTCCAGCTTATTGACGACGAAAAAGCGGTAACACTCGCGTCCGCG
>Ga0075991_142_pt1 | contig 5388 bp, 5 predicted proteins | sample RifGroA2_FD_68061 | JGI IMG/M metagenome (GOLD analysis project Ga0075991, IMG submission 68061) | Parcubacteria bacterium GW2011_GWA2_49_9
TTCTTCGGTGTCCGCCGAGGCTTTGCGAGGCGGTGGCGGGGCGTTCATTTGTTCTGTTTCCGTTCGTGTAAAATTCGAGCGAATGATATGATTAGTTCATATTTACAGAGGTGCGCTACAATAACCTCATGTACAGCGAAAAAGTGTTTGAACATAGCGTCGCGCTCTCGCGCATCGCGATTGGTATTATTTTCTTTTGGTTCGGGGCGCTGAAGCTTGCGGGTTTCAATCCCGTCTACGATATTGTGTATGCGAGCTTCCCTATGCTTGCCGACGGAATAGGGAACATCTTTTTAGGGGGCTTGGAGACACTTATCGGTCTCGCGCTTATCTGTAATATCTTTCCGAAAACCACACACGCGGTGCTTATCCTGCACCTTCTTGGGACATTCGGTGTGTTTGTCACCGCACCTGAAATTATGTTTGACCCCGGTTTCCCGATGCTCACCCTCGCGGGGGAGTTTGTCATCAAAAATCTCTCGCTCGCGATGGGCGGTATCGTCGTTATCCTCTACGAAGTACGCCATCCGCGGCTTTCAAAGGGCTGGCTGTAAGAAGCTGTTAGCTTTTAGCTGTTAGGACACTGACTTATCTACCACCCCAACCCCTCCTTGGAAAGGAGGGGAGGGAGTCAAACACTTTACAAGACCTTTTACGTTAATTTTAATATAAATTAGCGTAAATTATCCACATTTTAGTCTTGCAGAACTTCTTTAATTGATTATGATGTGGTGATTACACTAATCACTACAATCATGCCAGAAAGCGTGCCTTTAAAAACGTTTCTTGAGATTCCCTATGATGAGTTGGAGAAGCTCAATTTGGAAGCGAAGGCGCTTCAGTTTTCCTATACTCCCGAAGCGTTGGAGAAGAAGTACCGCGACTATCTCGCGAAAGAGAAACAGCTCAAAGCCGTGACGCTCTGCTTCACGGATATTGAGGGACGGTTCCATATGCTGGATTACGACAAGAAGTATCTTCTGGAAAGTGCCGGCAATCTTACCTTTGATGGCTCGTCCATCAGGGGCTTCAGCGCGCAATCGGAATCCGACTTGTGGCTCTCGGTGGATTGGGGAAGCATCGTCTGGCTTCCGTCCGATGTATTCGGCTCGGGAAAGGTGGCGATGTTCGCGGACGTGCTTGATAAGGACAAGACGCCATATTCGGCCGATTTTCGCGGACAGCTTAAAGCATATCTTGATGCGCTCAAAAAGAAGCAGGGCATCACCGCGTTTGTTTCAGCGGAAATTGAAGGTTTTCTTATGGAAGGCGTGGACGCGGAACAGCATTACCGGAAGACCGGAGGATTTACGCTTGTCTCAACAGGCGGATACTACCACTCACGTCCGCTTGACCGTTTGCGCCAGTTCATAGACACGGCGGCGGAGGCTGAGCGCGCGATGGGATTCCAGAACGAAAAAGACCACCCCGAAGTCGCCCCGTCACAGTTTGAGCTCAACTTCTCGTATACGAACGCCATACGTGCCTGCGACCAGATTCAGCTCTACAAACTCGTGTCACGCCAAGTGGCGGCCAAGATGGGGCTCACCGCGACCTTTCTCCCGAAGCCTGTTGCCGGCGTGAACGGGAGCGGTATGCATATGAACTTCTCACTCGCGAAGACGGGGAAAAACATTTTTTACAAAAAAGGAGGAAAGGATGGGCTCTCGGAGCTCGCGTGGGATTTTATTTCCCGCGTACTGAACCACGCTTCCGAAATATGCCTCTCGTTCAATTCAAGTGTGAACAGCTACCGCCGACTTGACCCGCACTTTGAAGCACCGAACCAGATAAAGGTGTCGCCCTATGACCGCGGTTCTATGATTCGCATTCCGATTGGGAACGAGCGCACCGCGCGTATTGAATTCCGTTCGGTGGCGCCCGATTCAAACCCGTACATGGCGGTCTTTACGCTCCTCCGGACCGGACTGGAAGGGAAGAAGCTCGCCCGTGACAAAGATAAGCGCGAGCGCGTGCGATTCCTACCCGACAATATCCACGACGCGATACGACAGTTCAAGGCGAGCGAATTTATCACGAAAATTCTCGGAGAAGAAAATAAGCAGAAGTACGCGTCCTACAAGCAGGCTGCCGCAGACCGGAGTCCGAAGGAGCTTGGCGCCATCGTCAAATCCTCGGAAATACTCTTCCATCACGAAGTCACCAACCAAGTGCTGTGGAACCGGTTCTAACGGCAATACGAATTACGAATCCCTACGAATCATACGAATTTAGCAAACACCGACGGCCGTCGGTGTTTGCTAAATTTGCTGAATCATATATGTTTGATTAAAGTCCAGAAAATTGCTAGCCTATGGGAGTTCGGGCGGTTAGCTCAATTGGTAGAGCATCTCATTGACGTTGAGAGGGTTAGAGATTCGAGTTCTCTACCGCCCACAATGGCTTAATTCATTTTCTCCTTGCCGAACAACTTCGCGAGTTCGTACACATTTGGAAGTGCGGGAAGAGCAAGCGCTTCCTCGGCGGTGACAAAACACACCGCGACACATTCATTTGAAGGAGTGAACGCGAGACTGGCAAGCCGTATTTCATACAACACATTGGCGACCCAGTGATGAATGGACGGCTTCGTCTTTTTGCACGTGAGAAAGAAAGAAGGATTGTCCGCGACCCACGTAACCTCAAGCCCCATTTCCTCCTTGATTTCGCGCTTAAGGCCTTCTTGTGGAGATTCGCCTTGGTCAAGCCCTCCACCAGGAAGCTCCCAAAAGCCGTTATCTTCCTGTACTACGAGAAATTTTGTCCGTGTTTCGTCAAGTACGAGGCCTTTGACACTGACGCGGTAGTAACATTGGGGGAGGTCCATAAGAAGATTTAAAATGTAAGATTTAGGATTTAAGAATAACACCCCTTCGCCTCGCAGACTCGGCACTTCCCCTCTAAAGAGGGGCAGAGGGGAGGAGGAGAATTAAGACGCGTGAAGGTAGAGATAGATATCTTCCAGCGCCTTCACGGCGTCGCCGGCGGCGATGTTGTTCTGATGATAGAGGCCGTCCGTGCAATCGCCCGCGGCCCAGATACCTTTCTGTGACGTCTGTTGTGTCTTTGGGTCAACAATAACCTGCTTGTAGGGCGTGAGCTCCACGAGGCCGTCTAAAAGGTCGGTGGCGGGGCTTGAACCGATTTCCACGAAAATACCTTGTACCGGAAGCTCCTTCGACCCGCCCGATTCCTTCGTTTGGTATACAAGTCCCGTCACAAACGTATCGCCTTTCACCTCCAAAATCTCCGCCCCGAGAATAGCTTTCATCTTCGGGTGAGCAAGTACTTTCTTCACGGTCACGGGGTCTGCCTTGAAGTCATCCCCTCGGTTGAGAAGCGTCACGCTCTTCGCGTACGCCAGAAGCTGCGCGGCACTTTCAAATCCCGCATTTCCACCGCCAACAACCGCTACATCCATATCGGCGAACAACGGCCCGTCACAACTCGCGCAGTAGGTGAGGCCTTTGTGTTCAAGAGCATCGGCTCCCTTAACTTCCAATTTTCTACGGGCGCTTCCGGCAGTGACGAGGACGGTTTTGGCTTGATAGGTTACATCAGAATGTGGCACCCCCTTTTCTAAGGGGGATACAACCCCCGCCACATCAGCATGCGTCTCGCCCCCTTTACTAAGGGGGATTTTTACGACGCTTGTTACTGTTTCTCCCGCCTTGATATCCAAGATATCGTCCGCGTACGCGCGCAGATGCGCCTCCAGATTTTTAGCAAGGTCGGCACCGGAAATCTTAATCGTGCCAATCCAGTTCTCAATGCCATCCGAAACGGTACTCTGTCCGCCAAACTCACGCGCGATAAATACCGTCTTCAAGCGTTTGCGTGAAGCATAGACTCCCGCGGCAACGCCCGCGGGCCCGCCGCCGATGATGGCTAAGTCGTAAGTCATAGCTTTTAGCTGATAGGTGTTAGCTTTTAGTTAGTTTAAAACAAAAACTTGAACTCCATGATACCACAAAAAACCAGACGTACTACCGTCTTTCCTAAAAGCTAAAAGCTAGAAGCTAACAGCTATTTTTTTGCTCGGCGCAAAAAAGCGGGAACCGCCCCCCAATCGTCATCTACATCCTCAAGTACTTTTTTCTCTTCCACTGCAACAGGGGGTTTCGGAGTTTCCTTACCACTCGGCATAATCGTGTTGAAAATCTTCCCTTTATCTTCTGTAGCAGCAACCGACTTTTCGGGAGTAAACAGGGGCTTTGACCGCGCGCCATCGGGGAAACCGGAGGCGATGACGGTTATTTTCACTTCGCCCTTCTTCAATTTCTCGTCCTTGATTGTTCCGAAGATAACCTTGGCATTCGGGTCAATGGATTCGGTAATCACCTTCGCCGCATCCTGAATTTCAAACATTGTGAGGTCATCGCCTCCCGCGATAGAGAAGAGCACTCCCTTCGCTCCATTGATAGACAATTCAAGGAGAGGAGAGTTGATGGCCTGCTTCGCGGCCTCCTCGGCGCGCTTTTCGCCTGTTGCCGAGGCTTTGGCGGTGGTTTCCTTTGATACCGCTGCAAGCAGGCGGTCGTTCGGAATGACGATAATCGCGTCCACGACTTTGCGAAGCTCTTCAAGACCTTGTTCGGCGAGACGCAGGCGCTGTGTGCCTTCAAAGAAAAACGGCTTGGTCGTGACGGCGACAGTGAGTGCTCCCATTTCTTTCGCGGTCTTCGCGACAATCGGAGCAGAGCCGGTAAATGTCCCGCCACCTTCTCCTCCGGCGATGAACACCATATCCGCGCCCTTAATCGCTTCCTGCAACTCCTCGCGAGTTTCTTCCGCGGCGCGTTTGCCGATTTCCGGATTCATCCCCGTGCCGAGTCCGCGGGTGAGGTTCTTGCCAATGTGGATTTTCTTTTTTGACTGTGTGTTGTGGAGGTCCTGCGCGTCGGTGTTGACCCCGATAAATTCAACCCCCTTTACTTTGGAGTTGATCATATGATTGAGGGCGTTCTTGCCGGAGCCTCCGCAACCGAATACTTTTATGCGAGCGAACGCTTCAACATCGGGGGTAATTTGGGGCATGGTTGATTTTTAAGGAGCGGTAGCGACTATAAAAATCACCACCGAGCACTTTGATTAGTAAAACGTGATTCGTAGTAAATACAAAAAATGAAACAGTATAAAGGTTTTCTGACGACAAAACTTTAGAACAAAGTGCTTGGTCGTCAAAATTCTCGGCTCTTCTCTTGCGTAAACGTATCTTAGCACTGGGCTTAAAAGAGTAAAGGGGTTGACAATAAAGCAAATATGGATTAGAAAGAAAGGCGAAAAGTTGCCCCACATTAAACCCCTAATCCGAACCTTTCTGTTAATACGCTACATTGTAACAAAGTCACATCTTTTTTCATTCCTTTTTCTTTTTCCATCGCTTCA
>Ga0075991_135_pt2 | contig 3554 bp, 4 predicted proteins | sample RifGroA2_FD_68061 | JGI IMG/M metagenome (GOLD analysis project Ga0075991, IMG submission 68061) | Parcubacteria bacterium GW2011_GWA2_49_9
CTACAAGCTTTTCCTAAAGGGAGTACCGCCGTCTTCGGCGAGGAGGGATTTACCCTTTTCCGTTCCGCAAGTCCCCAAGGAAATCGTGAAGCAGGCGGAAGAAGCGCCGCTTGAAAAAACGTACAGGAATACTATCCATGGATTCACCTTCAACTACCCCGAGGCGTTTACCGTGAGCGAATTTTCGGAAGGCTTCGGCTTCGTCATTCTCGTTCAAGGATATGACGTAAAAGCGGGAATTCAGATATACAGCGAACCCTTCGATGAACCGGGAACCGTGCTAACCAAGGAACGTCTGCAGAGGGATATCCCGACGCTTGTCGTGGATGACCCGCGAGAAGTCCTTCTTGGTGGGAGTGGCAGAGGGATCGCCTTCATAAGCCGCGCCGAAGGCGGGAGTAGCACGCGCGAGGTCTGGTTTGTGTTCAAGGAGCGGCTCTATCAGATAAGCACCCCGCGCGAGCTCGACACATTACTGCAGAGAATTCTGGGGACATGGAGGTTTGAACTTACGAGCATCTGATTCTCGCAATACGTTGTCTACGGCCCGGCTAATCAACGTCTGTAGAAGCCAGGCTTCCACTGTGGAAGCCTGGCTTCTACAAAGGTGCTAGTATAAAGAGGTGCGCAAAGAACCATTTACTGTCGGTAATTATGTGCATGTCGTCAAAAGAGGCGCACGCGGATTTCCCATTGTAGGGGATGCACTCGATCGTTGGCGATTTCTGCTTATGTTGCACCACTTTAACAGCAAGACGCATATCCCCGAGAACTGGTTTCGGGAATTACAGGATAAGAAGATTGCTCATACTTTCGAACGCCCGTCTTCGTGGCCGGAAAAGGAACCGATTGTGCGTATTCTCGCCTTTTCTTTCATGGAGAATCACTTCCATATTTTGTTCAAGGAAATAAAAGAGAAGGGCATCAGTACTTTCATGCAACGGCTGGGGACAGGGATGGCGAACCACTTCAACATCAAATACAAACAAAAAGGCAGCCTTTTTCAGGGGCCGTATAAGGCCAAGACAATCAAAAGCGACAATTATCTGCGATGTGTGGCCGCATACATCATGGTGAAGAACCCTTTTGAATTGTATGCAGGAGGACTTGATGCCGCTATTCGAAGATTCGACGATGCCTATGAGTGGGCAAGCAGATATGTTTATGCGAGCCTTATGGAATATGCAGACAAGCGAGAGGAACTCCCGGTGCCATCCTTGAATAATCTGTAGAAGCCAGGCTTCCACAGTGGAAGCCTGGCTTCTACAATGCACTTAACGGGATGATTATAAGCGGGTATACTTATCGATATGAAAAAAATCAAAGTTGGGATAAATGGGTTTGGACGCATCGGGCGGGCGTTTTTAAAGGCGGCTTCTAAGAGTTTCGAGATTGAGGTAGTGGCGGTCAATGATTTGGGGGACAAGGCGAATATGGAATACCTGCTCCGCCACGATTCAGTCTATGGCCCCAGCGGATGCACTCTGGAGGGAGTAAAATACCTCTCCGAAAAAGAGCCGAGCAAATTGCCGTGGAGGGAATTAAATGTGGATGTCGTCGTTGAATCCACCGGCTTTTTCGCAAGTGTAGAGAAGTCACAAGCGCATCTTGATGCGGGAGCGAAGCGAGTGGTCATTACCGCTCCTCTGAAGGAGCGGTCGCGGACAGACGCAGACTTGACGCAGACAAACGCAGACGGGGTCACTGTGCTGATTGGGTTGAACGAGGAAAAGTTGAAGGACTGTGTCATAAGCTCCAACGCTTCCTGCACGACCAACGCCGCTTCGCCCATCATCGCGATTCTCGGAGAAACAATCGGAGTTGAAAAAGCACTTCTGAATACCGTGCACGCGTATACCGCGACACAAACGCTCATTGACGGTCCCGCGGGAAAAAAAGGTTTTCGTGAGGGGCGCGCCGCCGCCGCAAACATCATTCCGTCCTCAACAGGTGCGGCGATTGCCGTGACGAAAGCGTACCCGAGTCTCCAAGGGAAGTTTGACGGCATTTCGCTCCGCGTCCCCGTCATCTGCGGTTCCATCGCCGATATCACCTTTATCGCCAAGCGCGATACGAGTGTGGAAGAGGTGAATGACATTTTGCGTAAAGCCGCCACAGACACGCGCTGGCAAGGCATTTTCGCCGTTGCCGAAGATGAGCTCGTCTCCTCCGACATTCTCGGCCGTCCCGAAGGCGCGATTGCGGAACTCTCAATGACTCGCGTGGTGGGCGGTAATCTGGTGAAAGTTTTGGCTTGGTACGATAACGAAAGTGGGTACGCGAATACGCTCATTAGACATGTTATTGAAGCCGCTAAATATATTTAATGATGTCAAGATTTTTTAAACCTAGTATTTGGTCGACTGTAATCTGGCTTTTTCTTTTTCTAGCATTTCCTCTCCCTTATAGAGGAGCCTGTCTTATGTATGTTGGTGCATATTGTCCCGAGTGGACATTTTTCGGAGGATTGGGTTATATGGTTGGGTTTTTTGATTTCATTATTACAGCGCTAACTTCAAAAACCTTACCCGCTGGGTCGCTTTTGCAAGATGCGTTTCAGCTTCTACCCACGCTACTAATTGTGCTTGTCATATCTTATGCTGTAACTCATGTAGTATTTGCGCTAGTGAGAAAGTTAAGAATGTAAAAAATTCTATGAAAATCTACTTCGCCGGCGATCACGCCGGATTCGAACTGAAAAAAGACTTGATGGAGTACGTGAGAGGACTTGGCCATGAAGCCGAAGACATGGGGCCATTCGCGTACGACGTCGATGACGATTATCCTGATTTTGTGATTCCCCTTGCGAAAAAAGTCGCCTCTTATTCTCCCTTAGAAAGTCTCGATAGTCGTAGACTAGGAGCACTCCGACGTGACGTCGGAGGAGGGATGTCGACAACCCCCGCCTCGGAAGACCTCGGCACCCCCTTTGATAAGGGAGATGGGGACGAAGTCCGGGGCATTATCTGTGCCGGTTCGGGGCAGGGCGAGGTGATGGCCGCGAACCGCGTGAAAGGCGTCCGCGCCGCGGTGTACTACGGTGGTCGGACAGATATCGTGAAAGTCACCCGCGAGCATAATAACGCGAACATCCTCTCCATCGGCGCGCGGTTTATCGGCGAAGACGATGCGAAGGCGGGTGTCAAAGTCTTTCTTGAAGCGCCGTTTAGCGCCGATGAGCGGCATGTGCGGAGACTCGCTAAGATAGAAAGGCTCGTCGGCTAAATTATCAATTATCAATTTACAATTTTCAATCAAATTTCAGTATTAAAGCGACTTTCACTTGATAATTGATAATTGTACATTGAGAATTTCTTTCCTATGCACATCGTTCCCGCCATTATCCCAAAAGATTTTTCCGATATTGCGGAAAAGCTCGAGCTCGTGAAAGGCACCGCTCACTCGGTGCAGATTGATATAGCGGACGGAAAGTTCGCCCCGAATAAGACCTGGCCGTATATCGGTGACCACGGTGAAATGACCGGCATTCTCCGCGAGGAAGAAGGACTCCCGTTCTGGAAGGATTTTGATTTTGAATTTGACCTTATGGTCGC